>OFGS01000004.1_pt1 | contig 244891 bp, 224 predicted proteins | sample 1521851 | NCBI WGS metagenome assembly OFGS01 (sample SAMEA3142070, study PRJEB24117) | hot springs metagenome
CTATTAGTAAATCGCTGAATTTATTTGAAACTATACCACCAACTGAATTAATCCTCGAGCTAACAAGAACTCTCACTCTTTTTGGAAAATCATTCTCAAAGGAAAGAATTCGTGATATGCGATCGCCTGAAAATTCAACGATCAAGTTTTTCACACCAGGGTAGAGAACATTAGCCCAATTTGATTTTTCATACCCAACCACTTTTACATCTTTTGACAGCTTAAAATCTCCTTCTAGTTCGAAGCATATCCTCTTTGCCTCTGAATCAAATGAGATTACTTTTGACAGGCGAGCAACATTTTTTTCTAAAATTATACTGTTTTTCTTTGTATCAACTTTCATCATTATTGCTGAGAATTCACCGGGTTGAAGTGCCATAGGATAGTTGACCAACTTAGTAAGCGAACCATCGTTTTTTGCAATACCGATTTCATAATTGCTCGGAAGAAGCTCCAAGTTTATTGGTTCTTCTTCATTTAGTTGACTAAACGTTGTGAGCTCTTTGCTGATCACATTCTCCAAATATATAACTTTACCCTTAAAGTATTCACTCTTTTGGTCCATCTTGAATGTAATTAAAAGTTTTGAGGTAATGGGCTTTAGATTTACAACTAAGAAGCTATCTGGTTTATCCCATCCAACGTATGTTTCACCATTTCCAGTGAAATACCTTTTGCTCTTATAAAACACATCAACAAATACTCTATAATGACCTGGATTAGAAACTGAAAAGCTGTTAATGAGGCTATGTGATGGAAATAACATTCTCATTCCATTAGGAGCTTCGAAAACTATCTCCGCAGCAAAGTCGTTTTCCAAATCTGGGGACGAGTCGAAAAAGATATTATCAGGGAACCTAATTTCTATGTTGATCGTAAAATTATTAGAGGCAAAAGTCTGTCCAAAAACTGACATCAAGAATGTTAGAAAAAGGACCGTGAGTAAACCAGGCAATACTTTCAAACTATCACCCCGTGAATATTATGAGTTAACGTCTCTCATTTAGTCAATAGCACATCAAGTATAGCAAAATAGTGACTCAAACTTCCAAGCAAAACAAAAAGATGCCAAATCATATGATGATATTTGAAACCCCTCCATACATAGAAGATAGCTCCAACCGTATATAATATACCACCAGCAACGAGAAACATAAGAGACACATTTGATACACTATTAACGAGCGGTTTAAAAACTAAGACAACCATCCAACCCATCAGTATATAAAGCAAAGTTGACAAAATCATGAATTTTTTTACAAAGAATACCTTAAAGACAATACCAACAATAGTTAAAGCCCAAATTATACTGAATAAAGTCCATCCAAGCCATCCTTTTAAGGATATTATAAGGAAAGGTGTATAACTTCCTGCAATCAGAATATATATCGATGAGTGGTCCATGATTTCTAAAACGTATTTTGCCTTTTTGTGTTGGATTGAGTGATATAAAGTTGAATTCATGTACAGAATAAACAAAGAAATACCATAAACTATCGCTGAGGCAAGTTTACCTCCACCTCCGTTGTTAGCAGCAACAATTATAAGGATAACAAAACCGGCGAGGCTTAAAAGTGCACCTACTCCATGAGTAACTGAATTTGCTATCTCTTCCCCTATAGTGTATTTTTCTATATTTTCTTTATCTTTTATTTTTGCCATCTTTGCTCCCCCTACTCAACAATCTAAAGAGCCATTGAAAGGCTTTAAGTCCAATAGCATAACACTGATCATTATATTATTTATTATACATCTAATTCATCAGAACACAATTGACTGAAAAACAAATGCACGCAAAAAACTACCAAGAGCTATTCAGCAATCGTTTCATTTAAAACATCGGATATTTTCACATTCACTGTTTCAACCATCATACCAGTCATCTCTTGAACACTCTTTTTTACGTGACAAGCAATAGAATTAGCAAACTCTACAAAATTACTGTTAAATTCAGCGGGCAGAGAAATAAAAAGTCTAACTATCTCCTTTTGGTCTTCATTTGCAGATTGTACTTTTTCAACAACTATGTTTCCTTTCTTAAAATTAATAACTTTATCTGCCTCTTGAATTCCAAGATACTCACAAATACTTCTGTACGCAATCTCTTGATAGACATTGGAATTTATTTCAACATAACCCATGTTCAACCCTCCCATGTTTTTGTATCATGCAGTTACTTAAGTTCGGTAACATGCATGTTTACATCTACATTTTCAATTGCAAAATGCTTCTTAAAGGATTCTATAATCTTATCTTTGACAACTGCAAAAGTTTCAGGGATGTTTATTCCATAACCAACAGCTACGTACAGGTCAATCGTCACACCGGAATCATCATTGATAACCAAGTTTGACTCTTCCGAAGAGAATATGTTTAAAACCTTCTGCAGCCAGTTTCTCGCGGATACACTTAACTTATCAGAAAGCTCTGTTAATGAGTAATATACTATTTTCTTTAACGCCTTTTGTGTCACTTCAACCTCTCCACAAGTTCCTTGAAACTTCACTATAATCACCTCCATACCACGGTTAAAATAACTTAAAAAATGTTACTGTGTAACATAGTATTTTAATACGCAGTAAATAGATTTTACTACTACGTTAAGATATGTCAAGTGGTTTTACCAAAAATCAAAAAGCCTCCCTGAACCCACACCGGATCAAGAACAGGGAGGCCATTTTACCAGTCTTCTTAGTCACAGAATCCATGGGAAGAAGTAATGAATAGCTAAGAGCATCAAAAGGACAAACCCCATTGCTCTGTGAATCACTATCCATTTCTTGCCTACTCTATTCTTGAAAAGGAAACTGATAAACATAATTAGTGCACCAAACCAGAGTATCCATCCTGTATGAAGCTGAATTCTTCCAAGTATCAGCATTCCGTGAATGAATCCTATTACAACAAGAGCTATCCCAGTATAAGTATGGGCATTCTTAAGAAATTTCAGCAATGGTATAAACACCTTTGGTTTTTTTGGAAGGTACTTGTACAATCTTCTGAACAAGAACAATGATAGTTGAAAAAATAGTAGAATAGCACTGGTTATTCCAAGGTAGCGAAAAAGCATTTAATCATTCCCTTCTTGTTTAAGTCATAGGTTATTTGAATACATATCCTACGACTAACCATTCTTTTCGAGGTGTACCTGTAAGCATAGAGCCGGCTTTCACGCCATCAGAATTTTTGGAGATATCGTAAACTTTATCATCGGCAATTACAAACGGTTTGTTGTTCTTGCCGTCGAATTTCGCAATGCTTTTTTCATCAAATACGTACAATCCTATTGCATACAATTTGCTCAGCAAGTTAACGTGACCTTGCAATGAGAGTATTTCATTTGTTAGGTCAACACCCATATCATGTCCGTAATGCTCACCACCTGAGAATTTTCTTGAATAGGTTGCATCGTAGACTATTCCGTACACGGAAACGTATATCTTTTTCTGGTTTTTTCCATCGAATTTTAACATCTCATCTGGCGTAAAGACAAGAACACCATACGATGGGAAGGATTTGATTTTGCTTATCCCGTGTGGTGAGAGTTTTAAAATATCATATGTCAAATCTTGACCAGCTGTATGTTGATTCTTGTGGTTTCCACCACTCCATGATTTAGAATTGCTCAAGTCATAGATAATACCGCCCACAGATACCATAACTGGAGCATTCTTACCGTTGTATTTGGATAATTCAGAGTACGTAACACCAAGCAATCCCACAATTTTGTCTTTCGTCAGCAATTTTGAATCGATTTCTGAGAGTTTTACGTGCTTTTTCAACACTGAACTACCAAGATTGTAAATTACACCTTCAACAGAAACCCAGCCGGAAGTCTTTTCAAGAGTTTGAGGTGAGATGATTTTGTACTGACCACTGAAGTTAGAAATGTTGAAAATGTTGTCAAGATGTCCGGCAAATACAGTCATCACCATAACAACTAATAGCACTGCTGCTGTTGAAAATCTTGTCATAATTCCACCTCCTTGCAACTCCATTTTTTATTATATCAGAAAATAGAATTCTAAGCAAATTAAGACTTAGTTTTACCTAAATTGAAGTTAGAGAAATTTGACTACTTTGTTGTTTAGAAAAAACAAAACATGGTATAATTATATATGCTGTACATTGTGTGGGATGATAAATTGTACTTTCAATCAGAAAGGGGTGGTGCTATGGCAAAGAGCTTTTTTCAGAAGCAACCCATGATGAGAAAGATGTTGTATGCTCTATTGCCTATTTTATTGTTCTCTGTATTTGCTTACGGTTTCACAGTTTTGATTAATGCCGTGGTTGTGTTTGGCGTTGCCATTTTGGTTGAATACGCATTTGAAAGGAACAAAAACAAACCTGTTAGTGAAGCTGTTCTTGTCACGGCAATGTTGTTTTTGCTTTCGCTTCCTCCAAAGGTTCCATTCTGGGTAGCAGCGCTTGGAATTGCGTTTGGAGTGGCTTTTGGTAAAGAAGTATATGGCGGTTTTGGAAGGAACGTTTTTAATCCCGCTATTGTTGGAAGGTTGTTTATATATATAACCTTTCCAGTCTACATGACTACGAATTGGGTCAGACCTTCCATTCTTGGTCTTGATTCCATTACTTCCGCGACGCCTTTGCAGATATTAAGAGAGAACGGTCTAGTTAATATTTTAGATTTATTCTTGGGTTGGCGCGCTGGCTCTTTTGGTGAGGCGCCTGTCTTTCTGATTCTGGCAGCTGCTGTATATTTAATCTACACAAAGACAGCAAGCTGGAGGCTTATGCTCTCCACATATGGCGCTGCTGCATTGTTAACGTTCTTCTTAGACATTCTCAACGTGCCCAAGGCACTGCCAACATTACCTGCTATCATGTCTGGTAGTTTGATTTTTGTAACAGTCTTTATGGCAACAGAGCCAATAACTGCACCAAAGAAGGTTAAATCGCAGTGGATTTATGGAATGATAATAGGTGTAAGCGGTGTTATTATAAGGACGTTCTCACTATTCTCTGAGGGATGGAGTTTCGCGATCTTAATAGGAAATGTATTCGCACCACTTCTTGATGAAATTATAAAAGAGAAAAAAGTGAAAAAATCCGTTCCTGAAGCAAAGAAGGTGGGAGCATGAAATTTGACAGGGAGAGTAAAATTTATACCGTGATTTTTACTTTTGTTATATCTTTTGTTTTTGTATTTGTACTTTCTGGTTTGAATTACTTAACAACGTCAAAGGTAAAGATCAATCAAGAATTGTTTACAGTAAGGGCTGTTTTGAATGCAATGGGGATAAGTTATAAATCGAATGAAGAGGCATTGGAGATATATAAATCGCAAGTTAAGGTTGAAAATGTAGGTTCGTATACCTTATTTTCCGCTGTTGTTAACGGTGACGAAGTATATGCTATTTTATTCAACGGAAGTGGTCTTTGGGGAAATATCTCCGGTGTTTTGGCTGTGAATAAAGACGTCTCAAAAATAGTAGGTATAGATTTCATATCTCAAAGTGAAACACCGGGACTTGGTGGTAGAATCGAAGAAAGTTGGTTTAAGGATCAATTTAAAAACGAAAGTCTTGTGAATGATAGAATCATCGTATCAACAACAAAAGTGAGTGAAACAAAAGACGATGGTCAAGTCGATGCAATAACAGGTGCAACTTTGACTTCAAAATCTATTGAGAAAATCATAGCAACTTATATCCCCATTTTAAAAGAATTGTTGGGGGTGAAGTGATATGTCAGATTTCAAGAAGATTTTCAAGAACAACTTTTGGCTTGAAAATCCTGTTTTTGTTCAAATATTAGGAATCTGTTCTACTTTAGCAGTCACAAACAATCTGCGCAACACACTTATTATGACTATAGGTGTTACTCTCGTTACCGCCCTGTCAAATCTCACTATCTCAATGATAAGGAACATCATACCTCGAAAGGTCAGGATGATCACTCAGGTTCTTGTGATCTCATTCTATGTGATTGTCGTTGATATAATACTGAGGGCGTACGTACCTGAGGTTAGTAAAGCTCTTGGTCCATATGTTGGATTGATAATTACCAACTGCATCATAATGGGACGTGCAGAAGCGTTTGCGCAAGGAAACAAGCCTCTAATCTCGTTCTGGGATGGTTTCACAGCCGGTCTCGGATATATGTTGGTGCTTGTCACCGTTGCTTTCTTCAGGGAGCTTCTCGGATTTGGTACAATCTTAGGATTTCCAGTTCTACCTGATTCCTTTACAAAGTGGACAATTATGGTAATGCCACCAAGTGCATTTTTCGTACTTGCTGCTTTTATTTGGATAGTGAGAGGTGCACAGATAAAGAAAGATATTCAGACATCGAGACAAAGCGTACAACAGCCAGCACAAGTAGGGGGTGATAAAAGATGACAGGTTTAATTCCTAACATAAACCCATTAATTCTCTTCTTTGCATCTATCCTTACAAGCAATATATTATTAACAAACTTCTTAGGGATGTGTTCTTTTATATCTATTTCAAAAGACCTCAAGTCTTCTAACGGACTGGGCGTTGCTGTTACGCTTGTTATGACCGTGACCACGGCTCTGAACTGGTTGATAGAGAAGTACATAATTCAACCACTTGATTTAGGTTATCTTAGATACATAGTTTATATAATCGTCATCGCGGCTGTTGTTCAGGTTCTCGAGATGATAATCGATAGAGTTTCACCAACACTTTATATGGTCCTTGGTATATTCTTACCATTAATAACAGTTAACTGTGCTATCCTTGGTGTTGCACTTTTCATGCAACTGCGCAATTATTCTTTCATCCAGTCAGTCTTTTTTGGTTTAGGCAGCGGAATTGGCTGGTGGCTTGCAATAGTTCTTTTGGCTGCAATTAGGAAGAAAACAGACAATGCTCCTGTTCCAGCCCCGTTAAAGGGTGTTGGTATAACACTTATCACTATCGGAATCATGGCTATGGCGTTCATAGGTTTCGCTGGCATGATAAACGTTCAGTAAAGCGGAGCGATTTTGTAAAATGGGCAGGTGATTTGTATGAGTATGATTATTGCGCCTTTAGTTGTATCAGCGGTTAGTACAGTCCTTGCAATAATTATCACCATAGTTGATAGCATAGTAAATAATTACGGCGAAGTGCAGATAGATATAAATGATTCAAAAAAGGTCTTGAAAGTAAACGGAGGTTCTCCGTTGCTTCAAACACTCAGTTCACAAGGAATTTTCGTACCTTCGGCTTGTGGCGGGAGAGGTAGTTGCGGTGCATGTAAAGTTAAAGTCCTGTCCGATGTCGGTCCACATCTGCCCACCGAATTACCGTACATGTCAAAAGAAGAAATAAATGCTAACGTAAGGCTTGCATGTCAAATAAAATTGAAAAAGGATATCAAGATTTACTTGCCGGAAGAACTCTTCAATATTAGGAAATTCAAAGGAATTGTTGAAAGCTTGAAAGATGTTACGTACGACATAAAGGAATTAAGAATAAGGCTTGTCGAGCCTAAAGAAGTTAGTTTCAAAGCAGGTCAATACGTTCAACTGGTTATACCACCTTACGAAAACATAAGAGAATCAACACAAAGAGCATATTCCATTTCTTCTTCGCCAAGTGATAAGAATCATGTTGAGCTGTTGATAAGATTAGTTCCTGGTGGTATAGCTACCACTTACGTTCACAAATACATGAAAGAAGGAGATATTGTAGAGGTTGTTGGACCTTTCGGCGATTTTTACATGCGCGATACAAACGCTGATATGATAATGGTTGCTGGTGGAAGTGGAATGGCACCGATAAAATCCATAATCTTCGATATGTGGGAGAGGGGAATCACAGATAGAAATGTTTGGTACTTCTTCGGAGCTCGAAGTAAGAGAGATCTGTACTACGTTGAAATTTTCAGAGAACTTGAAAAGAAATGGGATAAATTTCACTTCATACCAGCGCTTTCTGATCCACTACCGGAGGATAATTGGGACGGAGAAACAGGACTTATTACAAATGTTCTTGATAAATATTTGCAGAGTGTTATACCAAATGAGAATCCAAAAGAAGGTTATTTGTGCGGTAGTCCCGGAATGATAAACGCGTGTGTCCAGGTTTTTGATAACCATGGAGTCAAAGATGTCTATTACGACAAATTCGCATGATGAGGGGGGATACATATGAAAATGACTCCCAAATATATAAGAGCTCAAGAGAATATGAAACCAGGCAAGATAACAGCAGATGGATTTTTAGGAGATGATGATAGAAATATCGTAGATATAATAGCTGCGGATGAAGAAGAATTTCAGTTCTTAGGGCTTGATTTTGTTGAGGTAGCGAAATTGATGAGAAAACTTATGAAAGAAGGTCTGAAAGGGCTTGGCGAACCGATTAGGTTCGAAAAATGGGAGATACGTGTAGACGAGGCACGCGGATTTTTAGCTTGTCCATTTCAAGACGGGATTTTTAGAAAGCGCGTAGCGGTTGTGAGAAATGTGAACAACAATAGTGAGTTAATGTACAGTGAACTGTCCATTCATCTGCTTGCGGCGCATCATTTCCTTCAAGGAAAGGGTGCAAGATTTAGATTAGAACCTGCAATTATTAAGGCAGTATTATACGAATGAATTTTCTTCACTACTATTAAAGGAGGGGGATTTATGAAAGTTACATTTTTGGGACATGCCGCTGTACTTGTAAGCGATATCGAAGAAAAGTACAACGTGATAATAGACCCTTTCATATCCGGAAATCCTGCTTTTCCAAAGGGATTTGAGCTTCCAAAGATTGATTACGTATTAGTTACTCACGGACATGCTGATCACATAGGAGATACTGTAGAAATCTGTAAGGAGCATAGCTCCACTGTTATATCAAACTATGAACTTTGCAATTATCTCCAAACCAAAGGGTGTAAAGTGCATCCAATGCACGTTGGAGGGGTATACTACTTTGAATTTGGGAAAGTGAAACTCACACCAGCACTCCACGGTTCTGGTATTCATGATGGAGATAAGGTAATATATGGGGGTAATCCCTGCGGATTCTTGATTAAAGCTGAAGGCAAAACTATTTACCATGCTGGTGACACCGGTTTGACAAAGGAAATGGAACTATTGAAAGGCGTAGACATCGCTTTCATACCGATAGGCGGTAATTTCGTAATGGATGTGGAAGATGCGTTAATCGCTGTTGAAATGTTCAAACCTAAGACTGTCGTACCTATACATTACAATACCTGGGATATAATACATGCTGATGCCGAGAAGTTCAAAGACGGTGTAGAAAAACTTGGACTGAGATGTGTTATTTTGAAACCAGGTGAAAGTATTTCTTGTGAAGGCGTCTAAATATGATAAAAAACGAAAGGCTCGCAAATTGCGAGCCTTTTTCACTATTATCTTAAACTAAGCTTGATTAATTCTTTGGTTTTGCAATTTGCACAAGCGGCCGTGATGGCTTCTTGCCTCTTCTTGAACTCTTGTTGAAAGTCTTCATGATTATTTCCGCATCGATTTCGCTCACGTCTATAAAAGAATAGGTTTCAAATATACGCACGTTGTTAATGTTCCTTTGTTCGATTCCCGTCTTTTCAGAAATGTACTCAACGAGTTTTTTCTTGTCGAGGCCTTTTGAAGTTCCAAGAGCAACAAACAATCTCACTGTTGAATCTTTGCTAACATTCTTCGAGAAATCCTTTGGCTTTATGTTTCCGTATCTTTCGACATCTATTCTCTCTTTGAGAAGGGCGTGCAGGAGCATTTCAACAACTTCCGTAGGTCCCATCTCTTGAAGAAGTTTCTGCGCTATATCCTTATATAGTTCATTTGATACATGGGGCATTGATTTTATACTTTCTACAATATTTTCAAGCTGTCTATTAAGGATTTCTTCAACCATTGGTACTTTGTCTTTTACAATCTTGGCTTTTGCAAATCTCTTGACTTTTGAAAAGTGATAATATTCATCTTTAGTAACGAATGTAATGGCAAACCCTTTTTTTCCTGCTCTGCCAGTTCTTCCTATTCTATGTACATAATATTCCGGGTCTCTCGGTACTGAATAGTTAATCACATGTGTAAGACCTTCTATATCGATTCCACGAGCGGCAACATCGGTGGTCACAAGAATATTCAATTGCCTCTTTCTAAACTTGTCGAGAACTCTTTCGCGTTGGTACTGAGAATAATCTCCATGCAAACCATCTGCGTTGTATCCAAGATCAGAAAGTTTCTTTGATAGTTCGTCCACTTCGGATTTTGTTTGACAGAAGATGATACCGTAAAAACCAGGATTCATATCAATAATTCTGCAAAGAAGTGGTAATTTATCAGCTTCATCGACTTCGAAATAAATCTGCTCTGCATTCTCTGTGGTTAGCTCTTCTCCAACTGTTGAGATGTGTTCGTATTCTTTCATGAATTTTCTTGCTATGTTAACTATTTCCTTTGGCATAGTTGCCGAGAAAAGGAACGTTCTTTTAGACTCTGGCGTTTGTTTTATAATCTCCAAAACGTCGTCAAGAAATCCCATGTCTAACATTCTATCTGCTTCATCAAGTACCAAATATTGGACATTCGAGAGATCCATTGTCTTTCTATTAATGTGGTCAAGCAGTCTTCCAGGTGTACCAACAACTATGTCAACGCCTTTTTCCAGATCCTTTAACTGCCTTTCCATCGACTGCCCACCATATACTGTGGCTATTCTGATTCTTCGGTTTCCTTTAAGACTTTTCAACTCTTCGTATATCTGCAATGCAAGTTCCCTTGTTGGTGTTACTATCAAAGCCTTGATACTCTTGCCTGATTTGAAGTCAATTCTTTCAAGTATTGGAATTCCGAAGGCTGCGGTTTTCCCAGTACCAGTTTGAGCTTGCGCAATGATGTCCTTATCTGTTCCCAAAGCTATTGGGAGGACTAACCTCTGTATTTCCGTTGGTTCCACGTACCCTTTTTCTTCAATAGCCTTGAGTGTTTCATCGCTTAAACCAAAATTTTTGAAACTAAGTTTTGTTTCAACACTTGTCGTACTGTTCATATGTTCTTCTACCTCTCTCCTCGCGATATTTTCTCCACCCCTCACCTTGCTTTTTTCTCTTTACGATAAAATTCGGGCGGATTTCCAATCAGCAAGGAGAAAGGTGTGGCGTGCAATATGTTAGATATTCACACATGCTAAGTAAGTTTAACACACTTTCGACAAAGTACAATTAACATCCTATTAAGATTGATTACAATTGCGTTCTCGTATTTGGAAAGAAAATGTTCTTATACCAACTTAGCAAGTAACACTTCCTTCATTTGACGTAAAGCGAATTCGTGCATTGCCTTGTCAAAACTATCAACGCACTTTGTATGGACAGTTGTTTCTATTCCTCTATTTCTAAGCTCCTCAACCGTAAATAGGACACATATGTGAGTAACCAGTCCACCAACATGAACACTCGTTACTCCGAGTTCTTTGAGCAGATTTTCTAAGTTTGTTCCATAGAACGCAGAGTACCTACTCTTCTTAATTTCGTATGCCTTATCGTATCCAACTAAAGCTTCTTTTAATTCATCGACAATTTCACTGCCCTTAGTATCGTGCAGACAATGGACGCCCCATACGTCGAACTCATAATCGTTATCTTCGTGCCAATCTCGAGTGTAAATGATCGGAAGATTCCGTTTTTTGAAATCATTAACCAATTCTATTATTGGAGAAATGACATTCTCTGCACCTTGAAAGTATAATGCACCACCTGGTTTTGCAAAGTCGTTTTGTAAATCAACAATTATAAGAGCTTCCATTAGAACCACCCCCTGTTTAGACTTACGTTTTTATTCTGTCGCCTCTTCATTATCTTTTGTTATTCGATATCTTCTTATTGCTTTCAGTATTTTATTCATCGTCTCTTCGTCTGGTGCTTCAATTGTATGTAGGTGGATACCGTTTGATATTTCAGACAACGGTTTAGTACCGGTTGAGGCAAGCAGAGATACAAATTTCTCAACTTCATCAAGAGTCCCCACATCTATACGACCTGTCAATTCTCCGTATATTGGATGCTCAACTATAACATCGAGAACCTTACCACCGTTTTCTACAATCTTTTTGAGTTCGTCATATATATCACTCACATTGTGTTTCACAGCAATGACCCTTCTCACAGTATTGCCATGGTCAAAGACATATCCATCTCTTGTGGAAACAATTTTGTATCCTTCCTCTCTTAACTCAGCGATGTCTGAGACTATCATTTGTCTACTTACATTAAACATCTCCGACAAATCTTTTCCCTTAATGGGTGTCTTACTCTTCTTAAGCACTTCTAAAATCTGATACTTTCTTTCCATTCTAATCACCCCTGTTTCGGTGTTCAGCTTTATTATACAACATTTCACAAAAAAATGTTAAGAACGGCAATTACTAACTACTGTGAAAAAATAAGGCGGGGCTTGAAAATTGCCCCGCCTTCGAAAATCCTAAAATTTGCTAGATTTTGTTATGTTATTATTTTCTTTCTACCCTTGGCTTATCATCGTAGGTAGTTATCTTACCGCCAAGAACATTCTGTATATATTCTACAACAACGTCAGCCATGACGTAGAAGGTATTGTATCCTTTTTGACCCTTGAGAGTTGCGTATCCGTCGCCACCCGCTGCCATATAGTCATTCGTGACAACTTTGTAAATCTTTTCTGGGTCAACTGGTTTTCCACCGATGAGTAACTCTGTAAGTTTTCCGCCTTCTGCTTTCCATGTTGCGCCAGCAACCTGTAAGAATGCTCCCTGACCGTTCGGAACGGAAGCGGCGTATTCAAAAACCTTAACTAAGTCAGAGCCCTTCATTTCAAGAACGTAAAGGGTGTTTCCGAATGGCAGCACTGTGAGTACATCGCGAATCTTTATCTCACCCGGTTTTATCGATGCCCTTATACCTCCACCATTTGTAAGTGCCACATCTGCACCTGTTTTCCACTTCATTGAATCTGCTATCAAGTTTGCGAGGTTCGTTGTCTTTGATCTGACATCCGCTCTTTCACCGTTCAGGAGTATTTCGGTTCTGCCGATTACCGTATCAAGTTTTGCGCCACCTAATTTTTTGAAGTAATCAAGAGCGGTCTTCACATAAGGTGCTTCAGGTGTCACAACCTGGTATATATTCTTACCTGCTTCGTCTTTTCCAACAACCTTTGATTGGATAACCGATATAGCACTCCACTCTATTTTTACAACCTTACCGTTTTCAACTTCCATATCGATTTTTCCAAGAACCTTCGCCCATTCAAATGCTTGAACAATTGGAACACCATTGACAACCATTGGTGATGTCATATTTGTATGGCTGTGTCCATCAATTATTAAGTCTATACCTTCAACATTCTGTGCCAATTGGTCTGCAGTCGTATAAATATCTGAATATCCTTGCCCAACGCCAAGGTGTGTGAGAGCGATTACAACATCTGCCTGTTTTCTAATTTCTGGTACCAATTGTTTTGCAACCTCGATAACATTTTTGAATTCGAGGTCTTCTGAATTTGGCCCCTCTAAAATCTTAGTATGCTCAGTTGTAAAACCAATTATAGCTATTCTAACTCCTCCAACGTTCTTAATTATGTATTGTGTAAAGAGTGGTTCGCCACCTTTGTAAATATTCGCACTCAAGAATGGAAACTTTGCCCACGAGATTTGTTTTAAAAGCACATCGCGTGGTTTGTCAAACTCGTGGTTTCCTACTGCGACTGCATCAAGCTTCATTCTGTTGAGAACGAAAATGTCAGGTAAGGCATTTAACAAATCCGACTCCGGAACACCTGTATTGATGTCACCAGCGTGTAAGAATAGAACGTTTGGATTTACTTTGCGTTCGGCATCAATAATAGACGCAACTGTTGCGAATCCGCCAATGACATTTCCTGCTGAATCGGTGAAGGACCATGCATGACCATGAGTATCATTGACGTGGAAAACCGTGATCTTAACCGATAACGCCAAAAGACTTAACACTAAGAAAAGCAGAACAATGTACTTTCTCATACCTTATCCCTCCTTTTAAAGATATTGGCAAAATTAATTATACTACAATAATGTTAATTAAAAAAGTTTTTCTATAAGCGACATGGCGATTTCTACAACAAAAAGGAGAATAATCATCCATTCTAAAAAGTTAGCCTTACTTTCGCTGTGAATTTCAAGCAATACACTAGCAACTTCAAAAGCATGGTCAAGTTTTGTTGTAACATTTTTGTACCGTCTTGATAATTCATAGTAACGGGAGAGCTTCTGATATATTTGATCATAGACTTCGCTTTCCCAAGTAATGTCTGGTTTATCCAGAATCATAACGTCGGATAGTATTTCGTGGCGAGTCTTCAATATTTTCATTGCTAATCCGAGAGATTTTCTTCCTTTTGCTACTTTTCCTTTTTCAGAGAGAAATTTTTCTATTTCGTCTATGAGAACACCTGTCTTTTGTTCAACTCGCTCTAAAGAGACACTCTGAGCTAATACGAATGCTACAGTTGCGATAACACCGTCGTCAAGCTTTGGAATGTAAAACCTATCTTCAAAAACCTCAAACTCCTTCTCTTTATTCGCTATAATTTCGAGTGTTTCAACAGAGGTATGTTTGACCTGACCAACCACGTATTCATCGAGCTCTGATAGTAAACTGTTAAATTGCTTTGTTGGAACATTCAACCCGACAACAGCACCAAATGAATAGACATATACCATGCCATCACCATACTTGAACTTAAAAGGTTCTTCCCATCTTATGTACTCAACATGCGAGGATTTCTCTTGCATTAATTTTTTTATATCAATATCATCACCTAAATCTAATGCTATGAACTTCACACAATACACCTCTCATTTTAGGATAATTTCCATCTTATTTTCCAATTGCTCAATTACAACAAGGTTGCCATAAGAATACACTATTCTACCACCATAAATCGAAAATGCTCCTCGTACTCTTAAATAATAAAACCTCGGCAAATGGTGACCAATAGGAATCTCAACGCTTAGTTTGTTTGCAAATTTTCTTATTATGGGTTTTTGAGTTAAGAAATCATAAAGAATCTCACCACTCTCAGATGCTGTGTGATTTCTCAAGAAAGGGTAATACCTTGTCATAGTCGAAAGAAATTCTCTAAGGCTATTATACATCTCCTTCCAAGTTTTCCCATCAGGATTTCTGTCTTTGGAGAATAAATCATCAGGATGCAGGAAGTACTGAAATGTACCAAAGGTCATGAGTGAAAGTATTGAACTTGCCAAGAGATTTTCAGCGGGATAGTATCCAAATGTGGTTCTCGGCATTACAACAACTTTTCCATGAATAACTTCAAATTCATCGAAAAGCTTTTGAGTTGTGGTGTAAGATGTGCCTATGACTTTAATGCTTGGAAAAGTTCTTAGCAATTCTTCAACTCCGAACGAGTCTATTATATTATTAGGTGCGACATAAACATATGGTATGTAGTTGTCTCCTAATGTGTTCTTTAGAAAAGTTTTGTAAAGCTTTAGAACCGTTTCGAGATTTTCAGGTTTCCAATTTTCTTGAGTCAAGTGAATATGATTGTATCCGTGCAACCCTATCTCGTAAGAGCTGCTGATAAGTTCTTGAAGAGCTCGCATCTGTTCTGGTGTATTCGTATACTCTTGAAAACTAAATGGCCAAGTCACGGAAGCATTATAATTTGCGACAAATATAGTAGTATATTTAATCGAAAACTCCTTCGAAAGTTGCTTCATCATTGGCCACCAGATGTTGTAGTAGAACTCATTGTCAGTGATATCTCCAAATTCTCTCGTAATTATGTCAATCTTCCTTTTATATGCAGGTAATGGAAAGTCATCAAGATGCATAGACCAGCTGTTCACTATAGGTTGTATTGATACTTTAAGCTGTGACAAAGCACTTTGCATAAGCAAGCCTCTGTAGGTTTTACTTACCAATTCAATTGGGTAGAATATCACGGTACCATTTCCAAGTGGAATTGACCAAACAAGCGCTTCGCCATTTGATGAGGTTACAAGAACCTTCGAATTTTGTGGTGGTTTTTCCCAACTGATGTTCTTCTTTACATTAAATTTCAAATTTGCCGGCACTGGAAAAACTTCGTCACTTACTGTCATGTAATCAACAAAACTTAAGTTACTACCTTTTCCAATAATAACAGCAGTTCCACCATTAGATAAATAACTTACAAGGTTCTTGTCGGCCGGTGGATAACTACCACCAAAATGAAACACCAAATCATATGTGGACAGTACAGATGACATCTGCTTTTTCCATTGATATTTGAATGAGGTGTAATCAAGAGCTTTCCGAAGCTCATAGTTATCTTGACCAACAACTAATATTTTGAATTCTTCATCATTGCCAATAAGTATGTTCGAAAAAATCTTCTGAAGGTCGAGTACAATTTTCCCGTCATCATCGAAAAGATAGTTGTACGCTATCAGTCCACCAAGTGGACTTAGAAAAGCCATGTTATATGTATTACCTTGCTGATCTTTCAGTTCAACAAGAGTTTTGATAAACGTACTTATTGGTGTGTAGCGCTCAACATCTCTTTCATTTTCAAATTTCAGCAAGGTCGTGTTTATAAAATTCTCATTTATATTTATGGTACTTGGTTTAACCTTTCTCCAGCCGAAATAGTATGACAAACCAAGCAGATTATACACAGAATTGATTTCATATAAACCCGGATGGTTTTCACCAGATGAATCAAGTGTTGCTCCGAGATTGTTTATAATGAATAACTTTCCACCATTGATCAAAAACATCGAGAGTTTCTCGAGATACTTCTTAGCATCTCTCATTTGAGGCGTGTAATAGCATGTTACTATTAAATCATAATTATTTAAATCAAAACTGATGAAGTTCAGACTTTCGACATCAATTATTTCGTAATCTTCAAGTATGTCTTTCAAGGCTGGGGCAACATACTTCAGAAGGATACTGTATCCATATCCCTGTTCTGATCCCTTATACAGCAAGAGAGTCTTTGAATATACAATTGTTTCTGATAGTATTAAAGACCATATTAGAACAATCATGACTTTTACAAACTTATTAAGTGTTTTGTATTGCACTACTCAAAACCTCCTCATACAACCTTCTGTACTCGCTAATCATCTTTTCTAAGTTGTATTTTTCCTGTACAATTTTTCTTCCATTTTCACCAAAAGTTTTGCACAAGTGTTTATCTGATGCTAAAACATCAAGTTTTTCAGCCATGGCTTGATAATCTTTCGGCTCAACAACAAAACCAGATTGCCCATCAGGGTCAAGCGCGATTTCTGGGCAATTCCCTACGTTTGTAACAACAACTGGAATGCCTGATGCCATAGCCTCTAATTGTACAAGCGGTTGACCCTCGGAGATACTGCTTATTAGCAAAACATCGATCAGAGGATAATAATCCAAGACATTCGCCCTGCCAGTGAATATTACCTTTTCTTCCAAGTTAAAAAGTCTAACAATGTCAACGCACCTTTGATAATATTCTTCATCCTCGTCTGTTGGTCCGATGATGTACAATTTTGAATTTGGATGCTTCTTTACAAAAATATCGAACGCTTTAATTCCAGTTATCACGTCTTTTATTGGCACAACCCTGCCAATCATTCCTATGTTAAATGTGTCATGTTCGACAGGCTCGATTGCTGAAAACTTTTTAACATCAATACCATTGGGAATAACTCGAGACTTGCGGATATCGGCGTTCAACTCAAATTGGAAGAGCTGATTTTTTTCAAAGAGGGTTGTTAGCGCATCACACTCTTGATAAGCAGTTTCACTTATGAGTCTGAAAATCTCAATCCATGTCTTCTTATATATTTCTTGAATACTCGTTGATTTTATGATCTCTATTTCTCTTTCACGATGATATATCCCGTGTTCTGTTACTATCAGCTTTCCCTTGTGTATATATTTTCCAGAAAGAGCGCTGAGAACTGCGTAGCCGGTGGTTGTTGAATGATATATATCAGCTTTTGGTGGGATTGATTGGATGGCGCTTAAAATTGGAAGCACAAAACCTATAATTGTCCAATAGAAACTTGGAAACCCTTCTTCATAAAAGTAACGTTCGTAAATGTCAACCAGAAATTGCCAAAATGTCTTGCTTTGAAGTATATAATCAATATGTTTTCCTGAAACAGATCTAAGGATGTTAGAAAAAAACTCAACTCTACTTTCCTTCAAAAAGAGTAGTTGTCTTATGTTACGAACTATTTCCTTTTCATCTAACATTTCTCCGTCCTTCTTGAAATCCACAGAAAAAAGCGGATATTCGTACACGCTCTTCAAATTAACTGGCATTTTATAAGAAAAAGGACGTGACCATTTCCACGGTGCTAAATGGACCACGTCGAATTCTACGTCAGGTATATTTTCAATTATCATTTGAATCCATGAAGAAACCCCACCTGTAATGTAAGGATACGTTCCTTCAACAATCAAGCATACACGCATAAAATTACGAAATTTCTATGATCTCAACCTCAAATATAAGGTTCTTTCCAGCCAACGGATGGTTTGCATCAAGTATCGCAACATTTTCATTGAGTTCCTCAATTCGCACAACGAAGAAACCACCGTCTTGTTGGTGAACTTCAAGAAGGTCTCCTACATTAGCATCTTCAGGAAGCATCGATCTTTGAACACTGAATTTTAAGTCTTCTCTTACTGGGCCATAAGCTTTTTCAAAAGGTATAAGAAATTTCTTCCTATCACCAATTTCCAAACCGATAAGTTCTTCTTCAAAACCTTGAATAACTTGACCTGCTCCAACTACAAATTCGAGCGGTTCTCTGTTGAGCGAAGTGTCAAAAACCTGACCATCCTCAAACATCCCTGTGTAATGAACCTTGATCTTATCTCCATTCTTAATACCCATAAAATCACATCCTTTGTTTTTTTCGACATTTTGATTATAGCACAAAATTTCAAAATCAAAAGTCGCTTCTTTTTCTCCTTACTGATCCTTGTTTAACGAACACAGAAACATAATGCCTTTTCGTCGTTGTATTAGGAGTATGGATATGAATACTAACATGAGTTGTTCTTCTAAAAAGTGGAAAAGTTTTCTTCGCTTTAGGAACAGGTCTACTTTTCTTGCTGTTCTGCTTTTCTGATAATTTGTGGGCCTCAGAATTAGTATTCTGTTCTGACACTTTATACATCAGGTAGAACACAAACAGTGTGAGTAATGTGTTCAATAGATAAAACAATCCAGTAACTCCAAAAAGCTTATTGTAATCTGTCTCACCGGTTACAGACAATTTTGTAAATATTTGTGCTGACACTGCCCGCATGACATTATTAACAAAGTAGCTCAATCCTGAATATGTAGCTATGTACTGTCTTGGAAGATAAGATAGGCAGAATACCATGTAGAGCGGTGTTGAAATATTTATCAAGACGTATCTGAGAATGTAAGCAATGCTGAAAACATATGAATTAAGCATGAAAATTGGCATCAGGAAAATTAGAACTGAAACACTAAGGTATATCAAAAACAGCGACAATTTATAGCCGTATCTGTGAGTAAGTTTGTGTGAAAAAAGAGATGTCGCCGCTGTGGATAACTGAGATATCGCAAGCACAACAGTAATCATAGCCGTTGAGAATGAAAATAGGTCATAGAAAATGACATTTCCAAAATTTATAAAAACTCCAGCAGCCAAACTAACAAGCGCACCGGAAGATATGTAATAAATTAACATTATCAGCTGTGACGGTGACAATTCATTTTTCCTCTTAATTAATCTTTTCTTTATACGAACATTTGGAAATGCCAATACTGGCAGTACGGACAATATTGCAAGTACCATTGAGATGTTGAGACTTGGATACAGGCCAATACGTTCTGAGAGTACCCCAGCACCGAAATATCCAATGACACCAGTAATCATTACTATGGCGAAGTTTATATTCGAGTTTCTTAGCCTCTTCTTCTCGTCTGAATTTTCAATAACCGATATTGTAGGCATTATGACTGATGTATCGAAAAATCCAAACAGAAAGGATACTAAATACAAGTATAATGCCCATTGCAAGTTAAGAAGTCTAAGTATTCCAAATAATCCATAAAGAGGCATCGTAAATAAAATGGTCTTTTTTCTCCCTATCTTATCTGAAATCCCGGCAAATAAGAACCCACCAATCGCCATCCCCCAAGAATAATAGAATGTTGCATTCCCAATAACAGTATTGGGGATATCATATGATTTAAGATACAAATTGAATAACGCGGTGTACGCAGCACGCGATATACCAACCAGAAGGGTATAAAGATTGATAAGAAATATCAAACCAATCCCCCCAATATTCCTTTAACATTCTTCCCTTAAGTTAAATCCATAAAAGGCATCGTAACTTCAGCCATAAAGCAAGATTGTGTAACGGATTTATGAATAAAAGCCTGTATGTTCATCTTCCAGAATGATTTAAAATAGCTCATTACGGATTATAGCACAAAACCTCCAATTTCTATCTTTGCAATTATGTAACGACAAATGTGTTTGTTAAGTAAACTCATCTAACTATGGACACCTAAAATTAACATATCTTTTTCGTCTTTGTTACCTATGACTTGTTTAATTAATTGATTTTTCTGCAATAGAATGTATGATATTCTACGGAACACTTCTGCGGGGTGATAAGATGTTTGAGGGTTTAAGGGATAAGTTATCCAATGCATTTAAGACATTGGCTGGTAAAGGAAAGATCACAGAGAGGAATATAGAAGAAGCCATACAAATAGTAAAGACGTCTCTCTTAGCAGCAGACGTTAACTACAAAGTAGTTAAAGAGTTTGTTGAAGAGATCAAGAAAAAGGCACTTGGCGAAGAGGTGCTTAAATCACTTACTCCTGATCAGATGTTCATTAAAATAGTTAGAGACGAACTAATAAAATTGTTGGGTGAGAAAGAATCGTTCAGGTTGATTCACAACCCATCGTACGTTATGATGGTAGGTCTTCAGGGTACCGGTAAAACAACAAGTGCTGCTAAGATAGCTAACTATCTTAAAAAGCAAGGTAAACATCCAATTTTAGTTGCCGCTGATACTTACCGACCTGCAGCAATTGATCAGTTGGAAACCTTAGGAAAAAAGATAAATGTGCCAGTCATAACTGGTGATAGAAAGAATGCGTTGAAAATCGTTGAGGAAGCAATGAAGCAAGTTAAGGATAGCGGATATGATGTCGTAATTTTAGATACTGCCGGACGTTTACATATCGACGATGAAATGATGAATGAACTTGAAAAGATAAAGGACATGGTAAATCCAGATGAGATACTCCTAACTGTCGATGCCATGGCCGGTCAAGATGCCGTTAATTCTGGTAAGGTTTTCAACGAAAGGCTTGACGTGAGTGGATTTGTTGTTACAAAACTCGACGGTGACTCACGCGGTGGTGTAATACTCACAATAAGATATATCACCGGAAAACCCATTAAATTTGTTGGTGTTGGAGAAAAGATAGATGATTTCGACGAGTTCTATCCCGACAGAATGGCAAACAGAATTCTTGGTTTAGGTGATGTGCTTTCTCTGATCGAAAAAGTTGAGAGAGAATTAGACCAAGAAAAGATGCAAAAGATGGGCGAAAAATTCATGAGAGCGGAATTTACTTTGGACGATTTCAGAGAGCAGATTAAAGAGATCAAAAAGCTTGGAATGGACAAGATTCTTGAGGCTCTGCCTGGTGCGCCCGAAGTCGATTTGAACACAAGTGAAAAAGAACTTAAGAAAGTGGAGGCTATAATTAACTCAATGACACCAGAAGAGCGAAACAATCCTTCAATAATAAACGCAAGTAGAAAGAAGAGAATCGCCAATGGGAGCGGTACAACAGTGCAAGATATAAACAAACTCTTGAAATCTTATGAAGAAATGAAAAAGCTTATGAAGATGATGAAAAAAGGGAGAATGCCATTCGGTTTGAAGGGCTTGAAATTCTGACGATGTCATCACATAGAAAACTTAGGAGGTGTTGTTAGTGGTTAGGATTAGATTAACACGCATGGGAAAGAAGAAACAACCATTCTACAGAATCGTCGTCGTTGATCAAAGAAAGAAACGCGATGGTGCGTACATCGAGAGCCTTGGTTATTACAACCCACTCAAGGAACCATATGAAGTGAAGGTTGACATTGATAAAGCAGTTGAGTGGATGTTGAAAGGTGCTCAGCCAAGTGAAACAGTTTCAAAACTTCTTGGAAAACTTGGACTTTACGAAAAGCTTGAAGCTGCAAAAGCAAAGAAGTGAGAAGTTTAAGGATAAGCATTCTTGACTATGGAACGGTCAGAAGGAGGCATAAGCGTGAAAGATTTCCTCGAGTACGTCCTCAAGTCAATAGCAAAACACCCAGACGATGTCGTAGTAGTCGAGTATGAAGAGGGCGGAAAAAAGGTTTTTGATATTTCTGTCCATCCAGAGGATGTGGGTCAGGTTATCGGTAAAGACGGCAGGACAATCAAATCTATTAAGATATTGCTTTCCGCTATGGCCGATGATTCTGACTTCATCCTGAAGGTGATAAGATGAGGAAAGTAGAAGAACTTTTGAAAGAAAAGATACCTGTTGGTGTATTGAGTAATACTCACGGTTTAAATGGAGATTTGAAACTACACACTTTTACAAATGTGCCAGAAGTAATTGCTAAGCTCGTTGAAGTAATAGCATATAATGAGGCTCAGAAAAAGTTTACGTATTGCAAATTCGAAAAGATCAAAAAGGCTCACGGATATTTTATTGTCCACATAGCTGGTGTAAATACTATATCTGAAGCTGAGAAACTTAAAGGATTTGTAATTTATGTAGACAAATCGGCATTTCCAAAGTCGAAAGATGGAGAATATTACTTCTACGAACTACTCAATTCCGAAGTCTATGACGAAAACGAAAATTATATTGGTCTTGTTGAAGACATCGTAGAAACTGGGAATAACGATGTGATAGTTGTGAAGAAGAATAAAAGCTCTAAGGAAGAGATTATGATTCCAGTTATTGAACGGTACGTTCTAAAGATCGACAAGGAAGGAAAGAAAATTCAGGTCAAGCTTCCGGAGTGGTTAGAGTGAGAGTAGGTGTAGTTACCATATTCCCGGACTTTGTAAAAGTAATAAAAGATTACGGAGTAATTGCACAGGCTGTTGAGAATGGTCTCATTGACATTGAAATATTTAATTTGAGGGATTTTACAACAGACAAACACAAAGTTGTTGACGACTACCCATATGGCGGTGGACCGGGTATGGTAATGAAGCCCGAACCATTTTTTAGATTCTTCGAGTTTTACAATCAAAAGTACGGAAAACCTTACGTTTTACTTACAACACCACAAGGAAAAAGACTTACAAATAGCTTTGCTCAAGAATTAGCATCAAAGGAACATATACTGATAATTTGCGGTCGGTACGAAGGAATAGATGAGCGAGTCAGTCATTTTGTCGATGAAGAAGTATCTATAGGTGATTATGTTCTTACTGGTGGAGAGTTACCTGCAATGGTAGTTATAGACGTCGTGTCAAGGTTTGTATCAGGAGTCGTTGAGGAGGAATCGGTAAAGAACGATTCTTTCTACAATGACTTATTAGACCACCCACATTATACACGTCCAAGGGAAATTGAGGGTTTCAAAGTGCCAGAAGTGTTGGTCAGCGGCAATCACGAAGAAGTAGAACTGTGGAGAAGGAAAGAATCGCTCAAAAAGACGATACTTAAGAGACCTGACTTGTTCATGAAACACGCATTTGATGATTTAGACAAGAAGGCTTTAATAAGCCTCTTCAAGGAGTTGATGTCAAATGCTCAATAAAGTTTACACTGCGCTGATACATTACCCTGTGCTCGGGAGAGACGGTAGAATAATAACCACGGCTGTAACTAACTTAGACATACACGATATAGCAAGAAGCTCCCGCACATACAATATCAAAAAATATTATGTTGTCACTCATCTTCCAGCTCAGCAAGATATCGTAAGAAAGGTGCTCGGTTATTGGACGGATGGGTTTGGTAAAACCTATAATCCAAATCGTTCTGATGCATTGTCTATTGTCGAGCTAAAGTCATACGTCGAAGATGTCATAAAGGACATAGAAGAATCGGAAGGACAAAAACCAATAGTTATGTTCACTTCAGCAAAAGTCAGGCCAAACACAATAACATACGAAGAAGGAAGAAAGATTATCCTTGAAGACGAAAGACCAGTATTATTGCTTTTCGGAACTGGTTGGGGAATGCCTAAGGAACTCGAAAATATGTGCGATTACTCTTTGGAACCAGTAAGAGGAAAGAGCGACTTTAATCACCTATCCGTTAGAGCAGCGGTAGCGATAATACTTGATAGATTGATTGGTGAATCAGTCATCGAAGAAAAGTAAAATAGCAAAAGGGAGGTCATACATATGAGCATGGACAACTTAGTGAGAATCATCGAAAAGAGCCAACTTAAGGAAGTTCCTCAGTTCAGACCTGGAGATACCGTAAGAGTCCACGTGAGAGTAAGAGAAGGTGACAAGGAAAGAATCCAGGCTTATGAAGGTATCGTTATAGCTATCAGAGGTTCGGGAGTTAGCAAAACATTCACAGTAAGAAGAGTTGCTGCAGGCGGAATAGGTGTTGAAAGAATATTCCCACTTTATGCTCCAACCATTGAAAAGGTAGAGGTTATAAAGAAAGGAAGAGTGAGAAGGGCAAAGCTTTACTATCTCAGAAACGTCAAGGGTAAGGTGAAAATTAAGGAGAGAAAATAAAATGCCCAAATCAAATATTACAGATAAAAGAACAAAAGAAGGGCAGAAAGCTAAAAGCATAGTTAAGGAAGTTTTTTTGACTTTAATCTATGCGGTAGTTGCAGCAACTATAATAAGAATTTTTGTGTTTGAAACAATGCTCGTCCCTACACCATCTATGGTCCCCACAATAAATGTAGGGGACCGTCTGTTTGTTGAAAAAATAACATATTCGGCACGCGAACCAGAAATAGGAGAGATAGTAGTATTCTATACTCCTTTCCCTGACGAGAGAGCCCAGCAAATGCTAAGAGCATTCGACAAGTTCATGGATATGTTCACACCAAAGCAATTCTCAGGCTCTGTAAAATATGTTAAACGTCTTGTTGCAAAAGAAGGAGATGTTATAACTCTCAAAAATGTCGACGGAAACTGGAAATTATTTGTAAACGGTAAGATACCGGAACATTTAAAGAGCGTGAATTATACTCTTGAAGGAATATTTAAGTATCCAAAACTGTGGAGCTATCTTGCTGAGGCAAGCCGGTTGAGAAATGACAAGCCAAAATACCGAGAATATCTCTTTAATTTAGCTTCAAGAGATGGGAACGAGATTGCGAATATAGTATTTAGCATATTGGGTGGTCTTGAGCCTGTACCCTACGGTATAGATTACACTGTATTTGTCGATAGATATCTTATCCCAAACAATATCGACTTCTCAAACTATGTATGGGAAGAGAACGGGCAAGTTTATGTAAAGATCCCAAAAGGTTTCTATTTCTTCATGGGAGATAATTCTTCACAAAGTCTTGACAGTAGATATTTCGGTTTCGTTCCAAAAAGTGCGGTTGTTGGACGTCCAATTCTTAGAATTTGGCCTTTCAAAGCATTTGGACCTGTTCAGCCATTGATTGCAGAGAAGAAATAAGAAGAATGAAGCGGGGAGCTTTCCCCGCTTTTTTGTTTTCTTATTAGTCTATTTTTGAGCTTCTTCGATAACGGCATTGAGTGCTTTGAAGAAATCGACGCCAGACTTTCCGAGTTCTTCAATTTGTTTAGAAATTTCTTCATTTTGTTTTAACGCTTCAATAGCACCTGCTGGATCAAAAACTAAAAGTACATATGTGTACACAAGCGCTCCCACTCTTTCTTCCCAGATCGCGTAGATGTAGGCACCTGATACTTGAGCGTCAGAAAAGAGCTGTGTTACTCTTTTATAAGCATCGAGAGCAACACTTTTGACTTGTTGTGCGTTTTGTCCAGTAACCGACTGGAGTTGTCCCTCAACTAATGTAGCAAATGTATGGACCCTTGCTGTGAAATATTCGGAAAGTTCTTTAAACGCGTTAATTTTTGCCTTATCACGTGCCGTTACAGTGTCTATTCCACCACCGATACTTTCGCCACGAAATGCAAGAAGCTTCCCTGATTTGTAAAGTTCCGCAACCCTCTTCTCCATACTGTTGTTAACGTACACAATATTTGCATCTTTTGGTATGCTCTGTATTCTTACACCGTTTGCTGTTATCCATTGTACGTCCTCTTTTGGTAAGAGAAGAAATATAAGCAATCCTGCTAACAGAATTCCTGAAACCACAAGTATAATCCACGCTGTAGTGCTATCTAATCCCATCGTTTCAGCCTCCCCTTAGACATTTGCTTTAAAGCGACAGACGGTTTTGATTATTTTGTAACTTGATATGTATTATCTGATGTCTTTTTGATCTTCAAAACATCGATACTTGAAAGGTACCTTTCGAAATCTGAAGGAGGTACGTTTTCCAATTCGACAATCAGTTTTGTATCAACCTTTTCTATTACCTTCATATCTTTGAATTTTGCGTTCAAATTATCAAGTAATATCGAACCGTAAATGGTCTTTTCAAGTATGAATGTGTACCTATAAGCTGCTTTCGTTGCTACATTTTCGAATCTTAACGAGCTTATCAACTCATTTACGTAATCTTTGAATTTCTGTCCCGAGACAGTTTTTGAGATTGCCGCCTGTTCTGTTGCTCCAGTATTGGTTTCTTCAAATCTCGGTGCTGCAAGTATATTACCGGTGATTGTATCAATTATTTGAGTTGTTACAAGCGTGCGGACAGAATAAACCTTATAATCCGAAAGGTATGTTGATGTGTAATTTACTGTAACGTACAAAAGATACCTTGCAGCGCTCAGTGCAGTTATCTTTGCAAGCGTAGCTGGTGGAAGATTAGTTTTCGCTTGGGTTTCGAGTACCTTTTTCGAAAAATCCTTCGACACGAGGTTTATTTTTGACCTTGTTAATTCGTCAATCAAGGCCGGTTCAACATATCCGAGAGTATCACCTTCTGTTATAATCATAGCAAAACCAGATGGTGCATTTCTGAGCGCATCTTTTACGTACGCTTCAAAAACGTCCTTTGAAATCGTAGAACTTACAAGAACGTAATACAAACCGCTATACTCGCCTGTAGCCGTTATCTCATAGTCAATAGCTCCGACAACTTTGCCGAGGATGTAATCGTCTATCGGTATGTCAAGTAGTTCTCTATCCGAACCAGCCAGAAGTTCTGATGCTACTTTTTTGATAGTCTTTACAAGAGCATCTTTAATTGCATTTTCCCGCATAAGCTTTTGGTCAGAAAGTATCTTTGACGTACCACCAGCAATAATCTTTATTTCCTGCTCACCTTTATAAGTTGTTCGCAAAATATCAGGATCTTGGGTAACGCTTCCCGGTGCCCAGGCACTCTCAACAATACCAGATAACGACACATTCAATTTTGAATTTGGAGCTTTTACTATGGCAGACAAAACTGCTGTTCCATTTTGAAGGGTAACTAAATCCTGCGTTTCAATATTATCACCATAGACGAATAAGGATTTCACAGTACCGGGCTCGACTTTCACCTCGACCTTAACCTGCTCACCAAGAAGGACTTCCTTAGGACCGCTTAGCGATATTTTGACATCCTTCAAGTAAGGTCTGAGTTTTTCAGTATCTATTAAATTCGCTGGTAAATTATTGACTGTCGCAAATAACTGGTTTACCAAGTCTGCAGCGTCGAATGCAGTTTGTGCATCTCTAACCTGTGCAGAATTTATATTTTTTATGAGCCCTTGAACTTTATCATATTTTGATTTTATTTGACTTATCAAACTAGTAAGTTCCTCACTGATTTTGGGTGGAAACACATTTTGGGAAAGGAGTGGTTCGTACTTGTCAGCAATATTCTTCGCAGTGAATACCATCTTGTTGTCCAGCAAAGTTTTGCCGATATTGATCGCTATGTAAGCTTCTAATGCTTGCTTTGCCTTTTCTGCTTCTATATATACTTGCACTTTGGCGTAGTATTGATTCCCGGATTGCTTTCTTTCGACTAACCTGTAAGTAACCCCCGTTAACTCAAATTCTGTTTTCGTCTGTATAGTTTTTTCATACTGGCTTTCAAATTTCTCCCTGACTTTTCCATCCAGGATAACTGTTGTTAGCTTTTCTTTCAGCTCTGCAGATGTTTTTACCTGAACATAGAGCTGTTCAGTTAGATTCTTTAATCCATTATTCTTAGCGATTTCCTCTGCTTCCAATTCTGTCTTGCCATATCCTTCTCCGTATGCCTGAATGTACGCACTTGATAACTGAGCTGGTGGTTGTACTGGAGAGGTAGAAGGCTGTTGTGGAGACTGTGTACCCTGAGAAGGTTGAGTTGGTTGAGTCGGCTGCGTTGGTTGAGAAGGAGTAGATGGTGTTGCCGAACCTGAACTACTGGACATCACTTTATTAATGTCTTCCATGGTTTTAACAGCTGAAGATGTGTCTAATGGTCGAGAAGGTTCTTCCTTTGGCATAAGGAAAAGAAAACCAATTACAATAGCACCAACCAGTACTGCGGATATTAATATAATTGTAGTTGTATCCATGTAAACACCTCCTTGCCTGCACTACAAAGTGCAAGTTTAAAATAAAATTACCCCCTGCACACCTGCAGGGGGCAAGAATAAAAGTATATTACTTTTGTTCCATCGGAGTCCCTTTTGTCGCTTCACCGAGAACTGCATTCAAGTTCTCGAAGAAGTTCACTCCTTGCTTTCCAAGCTCATCGACTTTTTGTTTTACCACTGCATCAATTTCAAGTAGCTTTATAATCTGAGCAGGATCGTAGACTAACAAAGAATAGGTGTTGACTACATTACCTTGTTTGACTGTCCAAACGGCAAAAACATACGCTCCTGAAATATTGGCATCCGCGAGCAGGGATGTAACCCTCTTATAAGCATCAACAGATGCGCTGACTATCTCTTGCTTATTACCTGACACTTGAACGTTTTGAAGCTGACCTTCTACAAGTTGGGCAAATGTCTGCACTTTTGCATTAAGAAACTCTGCAACTTGTTGATACGCACGAATCTTTGCTTTTTCCTTGTCTTGAGACGTGCCTGTTCCCTGTGCTTCGCCAACAAACGCAATAAGTTGCCCTTTTTGAACAAGACTCTTCACACTTGCGGCTTTCGACTGATTTACAAATATAATTTCAGCATCGTTTGGAATTTTCCAGACCTTAACCCCGTCGACCTCAATGTACTTATCTTTTGGCATCAAGAAAAATATCGCACCGACAACTATACCAACCGCTAAAACACCGATAAGTACCCATGTTAACAAATTCTGATCCATACAATTTCCCTCCCTAATTTTTGAAGCGTACAATAATTTGACTTTCTAAAATCTGAAATCGTTCAATTCGAAATTAGGAAGGTTGAATATAGAAAACCATTTCAACTATTACACCCTTACCCTTTTCAGATAAAACAACCATCTTATCTGAGAATCTTTTCATATTTGGTAGCCCCATTCCAGCGCCAAATCCAAGTTCTCGGACATAGTCCGGCGCTGTAGAATAGCCCTCTTTCATTGCAAGTTCTATACTTTCGATACCCTTGCCCTTATCTTCTACTCTCACAACTATCCTATCTGGATATATAAAACAGAATATCTCGCCTTCGCTTCCACTGTGGATAACAACATTCGTCTCGGCTTCGTAAGTAGCTACCGCTACACGTCTCACGTTTGATGAATCTATTCCCTTACTTATAAGAAACTTCTTTAGCTGTGCAGCACCAACTCCAGCAAGATTTATGTCGAAATAATCAACCTTGAAATAGAAATCTGCCCCTTTTTTGTCAATTTCTTCGCCCGTGACAAGGGATCTATTCAGAATATCCTCATCAAGTACCTCTTTCCGACGCTCGTCATGCAAATAAAGAAGACCAAGTCTTGTAGCAACAGCGGCTAAAATGTCGTTTTTGGTTACGATACCAACGAGACGGTTATTATTATCGACTACTGGGAAACGACCATACCTATATCTTTCAAATTGTTTAATTACATCTTGCAAAGTTGAATTTTCATCTAAGCAAATAACATTCTGCGTCATATGTTTTTCAACATGTTCGTTGAGAGTACCATTTTCAAGGCACTTAATAATATCTTCTATGCTTATTATTCCAACAACTTTTCCTTCATCGTCCACAACTGGGACACCTGAAATCCTCTTTAGTCGCAGGATCTCTTTTACCTGAGCTACCGTTCTATCTGGTTTCACATACACGACGTCCTTCGTCATAAATTCTGATACTTTGATATTAGCAAAAACTTTTTGAACCTTTTCAAGAATTTCTGTCAAGTTATACACCCCTTAAGAAAATATTCGATAACCATAGATTACCAATTTGTTTGAACCATTATGCATTTAATGAATGAGAATTCAGCATCATTCAACGTTTTTGCGTACTCAAGAATTTCTGGTGATTCGGCTCCGGGTTGGAACCAGAATTTTCTAAATCCGGTACCGTAAGCCTTCTTCAGTTCTTCAATCCCAATTTCAGGTGGAACGATGAAAACGATAAGTTCCGTATCGACCGGTAATTCTTCAACACTTTTGTAAACTTTCAGTCCTTCTATGAAATCATACCTTGGACTGACAGGGAGAACATCGTATCCTTTTTTCAATAAATCTTTCAAGACTATATTCCCAAACTTTTCCGGATTAGTTGTGGCACCTATAATAGCTATTTTCTTAATCTGTCTCAAATCCATTCTAACACCTCCGACTTTATTATACTCATTCAATAAGGCTTTTCTCGAAATCGTTTATATCTTTCTGAATCGATGACATGAAATCTATAGAGTCAAAATTATATCCACCAAAGACAAGTTCTTTTAAAATTTTCGCTGGTCCGCTGTCAAGTACACCATTTTGAACCGCACGTTCAACTTCTTCGTAAGCTTTTTCGGGTGTGTTCGCTCCTCTGTAAGGGCGGGGCTCAAGAACGGCAGTGAAATAATCGGCAACCTGCAATATTTTATCTTTGAAACTCATTTGGTTTCCCCTGAGTTTCCAAGGATAACCGCTCCCATCAATTCTTTCTTGATGCCTGACTGCTGGCCAGAACCATGGTTCGTCTTCATGCTCTAAAAGTATAAGATAGCTGTAATAAACATGTTTGCGCATTATATCCATCTCAGCTGCTGTTAACTTCCCCTTTTTTTCGAGGACTTCTATAGGTGTAGTTATCTTTCCTATGTCGTGAAATAGACCAGCAATAAAAAATTCGTGCTCATTTAAAAGAATTTCTTTCGCAATAGCAGCTGAGACTTTCGCCACTCTCCAACTATGTTCTCTTGTAAATTGGCTCTTTGAATCAATTATATAAGCAAGCACGGCACCGATTTCTATAATCTCGTCTATGGTAAGCTTAGTATCTAACTTGAATTCCTGGATCAATCTTTCCCTGTTAAACCCAGCTTTAATGTCGTAAAGCATCCATCTTATGTACTCTTGCTTAATAACCTTGAGCGCGGCATCGTAAACACTGCCGAAAAATCTATTCTTGATCATGGACAAAGGTACAAGAAAATCCTCATAAGTTAGTTCCTCATCATTTACTAACACATACTTAGAAATCTCTTCGCTTATAGAAATGACATTTGCGGCAACATCCTTTGTTGATGACTCATTCAAGTAATTTGGTAGTGCATGATGTAAAAGTATACTTGAAGAAAGATTTGGAAAGTGTTTTAAAAGTGCGGAAATTTTTGAAACTTCGAAAGACGATATAAGGGTATGGTCTTTTGTTGGAGATTCATATGTCGGGATGTCTTCTTTTATAAGAAATTCGTTGTCAATGTCATCTAACAAGATACCTTTGTGTGGAGTAAGGACACCTATATCGTGTAATAAACCGGCGTAAAACATTTCAAATTCATCCAAATTCAGTTCCTTAGCAATTTTCGATGCCAGAAAACCGACCTGAAGCGAATGTATACCAAATTTTGGAACAAACATGATTGTTTTCAGCAGCACATTTATCATGATCTCACCTCTAAACATATTATATCATACATCATTAACTACAGACCGTGAAAATTAAGTCTTGACAATTTCTCGTGATATGTTAATATATAACACGGTTAGTGATGAGTCTTTCAAATGCATATATACAAGGCCCCATAGGATAACGGCTAGTCCATCGGATTCTCAGTCCGAGGGTCGGGGTTCGATTCCCCGTGGGGCTGCCAGATTCGACGCCCCCATAGTTCAAAGGATAGAACGGCGGATTCCTAATCCGCAAATGGAGGTTCGATTCCTCCTGGGGGCACCATAATTGGGCCGCTAGCTCAGTAGGTAGAGCACCTGACTCTTAATCAGGTGGCCGTGGGTTCGAGTCCCACGCGGCCCACCAGAGTTTTTTAAGGCATTTAGTTGAAGTGGAGGCGCCCGGCTTCCCACCCAGCGGCAATCGGCTAGTTGGGTTCAGATCAGAAGTGTTAAAACTTAAATTCTATAAAGAATGAATCAAGCGGGCGCATGCTCGCTTTATTTTTTTAATCCTACTAAGGAGGGTGAAACTTATTAAAAACGAGAAGGAAAAGATTATAAAGAACGAAGAGATTCCATTCTCTGAACTGAGGGTTGTTGATGAGGAAGGAAAAGCTGTTGGTGTAATGTCTAAGAGCACAGCAATTGACTTGGCAAAATCAAGAGGGTTAGATTTGATTTTGGTTGCACCAAATGCTCAACCACCAGTGGCAAGAATTTTGGACTACGGTAAATATAAGTACGAACTTGCAAAGAGAGAGCAGAAGGCAAAGAAGAACCAAAGGATAATAGAAGTTAAAGAAATGAAATTTAGAACCGCGATAAATGAACATGACTATCAGACAAAACTTAAGCACATTAAACGGTTCTTGGAAGAAGGTAACAAGGTTAAGGTTACCGTGATGTTCAGAGGCAGAGAAATGGCATTCATGGACAAAGGGAAGGAGATATTAGATAGAATTGCGAAAGATATAGCTGATATCGGTAATGTCGAAAAAGAAGCGAAGGTTGAAGGCAGAGATATGTGGATGGTTCTTAAACCCAAGAATTTGTAAGAATAGAATAAACTTTTACAGGAGGGATGAGTCATGGCTAAGCAAAAGATGAAGACAAGCAAAACCGCAGCAAAGAGGTTTAAAGTAACAAAGAATGGAAAAATAATGAGAAGGCATGCAAATGCGTGGCACAAAACTGGAAAGAAGAGAAGATCAACGCTCCGCGCTTTAAGACTCGAAGATGTAGTTGCAAGTTCTGATAGCTCAAGAATCCTTAGACTTCTTGGAAAAAAATAATCATAGGGAGGAATAGACATGCGAGTAAAGAATGCTGTAAATGCTAAGAAGAAAAGAAAAAAGGTTCTGAAATTCGCCAAAGGATTCAGAGGTGCACTCGGCAGAAGATATACCCTTGCAAAACAATCCTATTATAGAGCTCTTAAATTCGCTTTCGACGGAAGAAGAAACAAGAAAGGGAATTTCAGAAAGCTCTGGATAACAAGAATCAATATAGCAGCGAGAAATGAAGGCTTGAAATACAACGAACTCATCCACGGATTAAAGTTAGCAAACGTAACCATAAATAGAAAGATGCTTGCTGAGCTTGCAGTCAACGATCCAGTGAGTTTCAAGGAATACGTAGCGATTGCGAAAACGGCTCTTGGAAAATAATTGATAATGATTCTCAGCATCAAGGGGCTTGAATAAGCCCCTTGTTTTTATAAAAATCTACAATAAGGAGGAATTAAATTGCAGAACTCCACAATTGATAAGAAACTTCGCCAAGTTGCAATAATAGCTGTGGCAACGAATTTACTGCTCGCAGTACTAAAAGTGACCGTTGGGCTGATTTTCAAGAGCATGGCGGTTTTAGCGGACGGTATAGACACATCTACCGATATCCTGACATCTTCTACAATGTTACTTGCAACGATAATTTCTCGAAGACCACCAGATAAGGAACACCCTTACGGACACCAAAAGGCTGAGAACATAGGTGCTAAGATAATCTCTTTCGTCGTATTCTATGCTGGCGTGAGCCTACTTATTGAAAGTTTGCATAGACTTATAACAGGGCGTTATCAAGTTTTGGAAGGTTTCTTACCCCTTTTAGTCGCGGTATTGTCGGTCGCTGGAAAGACATTCTTGTTTACGATTGAGTACTCTACAGGTAAGAAATACAAGAGTAATTCAATGATTGCGGAAGCAAAGAATATGAGAAATGATATACTGCTTTCAGGACTTGTGTTCCTTGGGGTTGGATTAAACAAAATTGGATTAGCATGGATGGACCCTTTGATTGGTGTCGTGATGTCTGGTATAATTATAAAAGTGGCATGGGAAGTATTTGAAGAGAACGCTCACGAGTTAATGGATGGTCTCAAGGAAGAAGAGATGTGGATTTACGAAAATATATTCAAAGTGTGTAAAGAGTGTGGTGCTCTAAACCCACACAAAGTCAGGGTACGCAAGGTCGGTGGGAAATTCGATATAGATATGGATATAGAAGTCACTGGCACTATGAGTGTAAAAGAAGCACACGATATAACAAAGTGTATCAAAAGAAAACTCAGCGATACAAAGGAAATATATGATGTCGTAATTCATGTCGAACCGGAGGAAAACGATGAAACAGAACCTTTCGGATTGTCAGAAAAGCACTAAAGTTGACATATTTCTCAAGTCTTTATTTGTTGCTATAATTCTACTCTCTTCTCTTGTCTTTCCACTGACATTAGATGAAATCGCTGAGAAGTCAAAAACTGACCCAGAGTTTGCCTGGGATATGTATCTTGTTTATGTTTCAAGGCTCGGTAGTAGCATATCTAAAGATGAGGAAGAAAAAATCGAAAGAATTGGAAGGCTTGTAAACGCAAAACGCAAACTCAAAGATTACGAATTTGCAGTGAAAGAAGATTTGTCACAGCTTGTTGAGTTTTCTAAGAATTTTGAGATTCTTAAAAGCTCGCAATATTACATCGTAGAGATTTTTGGGACTGAGCGAATAGTAAATTACATCAGTGAAAATATATCTAAAGATTTATCAGTAATTATTTTATTAAAGTTTCTACCAGAGACAGAGCATTTTTTTGAAAAATTCACACGTGAAATAATACAAATTTTGTTAGAAGACCAAAAAGCACGCGAATACTTTGTTAAAAACATCCTTAAGAAATTGGATATTGCAGATGCTGGCAGTAAGCTTCTCAAACATTTGTATAAGCAGTATTCCGAGTCGGACGAAAATCAAAGAGTCAAATTGCTCGAACTTTATAGGTACTTTAGCAATGATGGCTACAAACTCCAAGAAATGGAAGAACTTTTTCTAAAGGAGGAAGAAAAGAATAAGATATCTTGGCATAAAAGGATTTCTATATGGTTTGCTGAGCATCTTAAAAAGTTAGGAAGTATAAAATTGTCTTCATATGTTCAAAAGCTTATTATCACCGTTCTTATAATTCTCCCAATTACAATTGTCTTCGCGTTTCGCTATCCACGGTATGTTCTATTTAGGACTTTTGGTTTGAAAAAACGTGCGGCAAATATTTACAAGAAGATTGTTGAAAAAGATCCTTTTAATCCTGACAAGCGCCTCAAACTTGCACAACTTTTTGAAGAAGCTGGTATGTATGAAGAAGCCTTCAATGAATATAATTTTCTGAAAAGAATAAAAATCGAATAGTTGGTAAACAAATGCAGGTATAAAAGTGTCCCAATTAGGGACATTTTTTGTCGTTTTATGATATAATCTCTCTGGAGTGCAGAATTATTACAATATAAGGAGCTGATGAGATGGAAGAAAAAGGTAAAAAGACAGTTCCACTTTCAAATCCGCAGATATCAGAAGGTGATATAGAAGTTGTTGTAGAAGTCTTGAAATCAGGCAGGTTGAGCATAGGAAAATACACAAGAATGTTTGAGGAGAGTATTGCGAGCTATGTTGGGACAAAATATGCAGTCGCAGTTTCAAGCGGTACAAGTGCTCTGCACTTAATCATCAAAGCTTTGGGGTTTGGAAAGGATGATTTACTCATAGTTCCGTCATTTACATTCGTTGCTTCTGCAAACGTTGCACTTTATGAAGGTGGGAATGTTGAGTTCGTTGACATAGAACCTGAGACTATGAATATGGATATGGAACATTTTGAGCAAGTCGTTGAAAAAAACGCTGGAAAATACAGAAGTATGTTTCTAATGGCGGTTGACGTATTTGGGCATCCATTGGATTGGGATAGCGTAGTTAACGTATGCGAGAAATATGACGTGAAGATAATTGAAGATTCTTGTGAAGCCCTCGGAAGTGAATATAAAGGAAAGAAAGTTGGAACATTTGGATTAGCTGGCGCATTTGCGTTTTATCCCAATAAACAGATAACCACAGGCGAAGGTGGCATAATAGTTACAGATAGTGACGAAATATTCAAACTGTCTGCTGCGATGAGAAACCAAGGAAGAGGAGAAGGTCAAGGATGGCTTTCGCACGATTATATAGGATACAATTACAGAATAGATGAAATGTCAGCAGCGCTTGGATGGTCTCAGATGAAGCGAATAGATACGATTATTGATAAGAGAAATACCGTAGCGAAGAGATACGAGGAACTGTTAAAAGACTCTGGCATTGAAACTCCAAAGGTTATGGATTACGTGACAAAGATGTCATGGTTTGTGTATGTGGTAAGACTGCCAAAGCCTGCAAACAAGTCTATTAGGGATAACGTTATGAAGTATTTGGAAGAGAATGGCATACAATGTAGAAATTATTTCTCTCCTGTGCACCTACAAAGACCATATAGAGAACTTGGATGGAGCGAGGGAACCTTGTCTGTTACGGAAGATATTTCAGGAAGAACAATAGCGATACCGTTCTACACTGACCTTGAAAAAGAAGACCAAGAATACGTTGCCAACCATCTGAGAAAAGCGGTTGAGATATTCATAAAATAATTAAACTTCTTTATGTGTATAAATTAATGAGAAAACGGGGGGAATTTTGTGGGTGAGATATTAAATATCTTAATCGCATCGCTTCTCACGACTCTTTCCATGCCAGGTTATCTCTACGGGGGATTAGTGTTTTTTGCGTTAATACCGCTGTTCTTTTCGTTAGAGAGAAAGGGACCCATTCTCACAGCTCTTAGCTCATTTTTATACTTCTTCATTTTCTCTTTTGTTAATTTTCACTACTTAATTAACACACTCACCACAGGTTTACCAGAGCTTTTCGGAAGATTTGGACCAACCGCGGGTTTTTTCGTATATTTGCTTTTTTGCGTACTTGAAGCCCTGCCATTTTTGTTATTCGGCTTCTTATACGGTCTCTGGGCTGAAAGGATAAAATACAGGTTTCTGCAACCACTGTTCGTTGCTTCTGCGTACACACTGTCAGAATATCTTAGGGGAATCGGCGACCTGGGATTCACAGGTGGAAGATTGAGTGATGCACTGTACAACTTCACAGGGATATTACAACTACTTTCTATTACTGGCACCCTTGGATTGGTCTTTGTAATCGTTGTAATAAACTATGAATCTTACAGATTGCTCAAAAAAAGCAAAGCAAATCTGCTTGTAATGTTATCAATATTTGTCATAATAATTTCTGGTGATGGTATTATCGAGCGATTCATACCTAAGATAATTGGGGACAAACCTGTTGTTCTTGCCCAAACAAATGTACCGCAAAAAGTCAAGTATTCTTACAGTTCCTCAGAAATCGTCGACTATATAAAAAAACAATTTTCAGATACGCCAGAATATATGACAATATTTCCCGAAGCTGTTTTTCCTGGAACAGATATAAGAAATTCTGATGTTGAAAAAGAGCTTCTTGAAATATTCTCTAAAAGAATAATAGTTGTTGGGTTCCCAACTCTTGATGAAGACAAAGCTTTTAACAGCGCTGTTATTTATAGTAATGGAAGCTTCTTAGATAAATATGATAAAGTAAAGCTCTTTCCATTTGTCGAAATGCTACCGTATGGGAGCATATTTGGCTCTCTGAGCTTTTTGAAGGGAATGTATTATTTCTCGCCTGGGACGCTAAAGGATATCGATATTCCAGGGTATGGAAAAATCGGCTTTGAAATATGTTTTGAGTCTTTCTTTCCAAACTTGTCAAGAAAATTGGCTCGCGATGTTGGGGCAATAGTGGTTATAACTAATGATGGATGGTATAACTCACGCATTCCGCTCCAACAGCATTTTGTCCAATCGATTTTCAGAGCTATAGAAACAAGAAGATATGTCATTCAAGTTTCGAACACCGGCATAAGTGGTGTTGTAGACATCTTTGGAAACTATACACAACTTCCTTATGGAACAATTTCAAGAACAATGTATATCAGCATAAATACACAAGAAACGTTTTATATAAAGTTTGGAGAATATATTGTTCTCGTCTCCTTATTTATAATAATTCTTAGCGGCTTAACATTGAAGAAGAAAAATACCATTTTCGACTAATAGCAGTTTGAGGAGGTAGCATAAGTGAAGAATATACCTGCCAGCATAGAAGCAGAACAAGCCCTAATTGGAAGCATATTAATTGAGCCAGAGAGATTGGATAACATTGTTTCAATTGTAAGCTCAGCAGATTTTTACGACCAAAAACACAAAGCTATCTTCAGCGCCATAGAAGAGCTTCATGATGATGGCCAACCTATAGATATAATATCTGTCTGCGACAGGCTAAAATCAAAGGGGCTGCTTGAAAAAATAGGCGGTGAACTTTACGTTGCTCAGCTTGCTGATAACGTGCCAACTGCCGCACACTCTGAGATGTATGCACAGATCATTCGTGATAAAGCAGTTCTTAGAGAGCTTATCACAGCAGGTAGCATGATTGTCGAAAAAGCATACAACGAAGCGCTTGACGTAGAAGAGGTTTTGGATGAGGCAGAAAGACTTGTGTTTAGAATCGCTGAATCAAGAGCAACAAAGACATACATTGATATAAGAAGCGCACTTACCGAGGTTTTTGAACATCTCGAAGATCTGAGAAACAAACATTTAAAAGGAATGACAGGATTAGTTACGGGAATTCCAACAGGTTTCAAAAAGTTGGACGAAATGACCTCTGGGTTCCACAAGTCTGATTTGATTATCATCGCAGCGAGGCCAAGTGTTGGTAAAACAGCTTTTGCGCTAAACCTTGCTAAGAACATGGCAATGATTGGAGAAGCTTCTGTGGGTATCTTCAGTCTCGAAATGAGCAAAGAACAACTTATACAAAGGCTCCTTTGTATGGAATCTCTCGTGGACTTACAGAAAGTTAGGCGCGGATGGTTGAGCGATGATGAATGGAAGAGGCTTGTACAAGGAGCTTCAAGAATAATGAAAGCAAACATCATAGTCGATGATGAGTCTAACCTCGAACCGAGAGTTTTGAGGGCTAAAGCGCGAAGAATGAAAAAGGAGTATAACATAGATGCGATATTTATTGATTACCTGCAACTTATGGATATAGGAGATGGAAGGAGAGACAGCAGACAACAAGAAATCTCAGAAATTTCTAGATCTTTAAAACTGCTTGCAAGAGAGCTTGATGTATCAATCATAGCACTTTCGCAATTATCACGTGCAGTTGAGCAAAGGGAAGACAAACGCCCACGTCTTAGCGATTTGAGAGAATCAGGGGCAATCGAACAAGATGCCGACGTAGTTATATTCCTGTACAGAGATGAGTACTACAAAAAACAGCACGTAGATTTGCCACATGAAACTGAGATAATCATTGGAAAGCAAAGAAACGGTCCAATAGGGACAGTAACGTTGATGTTCAATCCATCCTCTACAAATTTCTTCGAGCCAGATGTTTTCCACTCTGAGCAATAGAAGGGGTGTACGATATGGTAAAAGCTGTGTATCCCGGGTCATTTGACCCAATAACTTACGGTCATATAGATATTGCAAAGCGGGCAGCGTTGCTATTCGACGAGCTTTATGTGGTTATAATGGAAAACAAAAAGAAGAATTACACATTCAGCGTTGATGAGAGGATAGAAATGGTTCAAGAATGCTTGAAAAACATACCAAATGTACATGTTGAAACATTTTCTGGTCTGCTTGTGGAATACACTTCAGCGAAGAAGATCAATGTAGTAATAAGGGGTCTCAGGGCAGTTACAGATTTTGAATATGAATTGCAAATGGCGCTTGCAAACAAAGAAATTTGCGACGGTGTGGAAACCGTATTCCTTATGACCGATAAGAATTTTTCGTTTCTTTCCTCAAGTCTTGTCAAAGAAGTTGCGTCGTTCGGAGGCACAATCTCTCAGTGGGTACCAGAAATTGTTGAAAAGAAACTTCGAGAGAAATTCAAAATTCAAACTGAGGTGAAATGATGGAATCAAAAAATCCTGTGATATTAGCTGAAAACCTATCAAAGGTTTATGGAAGTGGTAATTCTAAGGTCGTTGCACTCGACAGTGTGAATTTGGAAATCTATGACAGGGAAATCGTTGCAATATTGGGACCTTCTGGATCTGGTAAAACAACACTGCTCAACTTGCTTGCAGGTTTAGATATTCCAACAACTGGAAGGATAATTATTGAAGAGAAAGAAATAACAAAAATGAGCGAAGAAGAAAAGGCAAAATTCAGGGCAAAGTATATGGGATTTATATTCCAGTTCTTCAACTTGATACCCGTACTAACAGCTGTCGAAAATGTCGAACTGCCAATGTTACTAAATAAAACCCCCATAACACAAGCAAGAGATCGTGCATTAGAATTATTAAACAAAATGGGAATCATACACAGAAAAGATGCCTATCCTTCACAACTTTCAGGCGGTGAGCAACAAAGGGTTGCCGTTGCAAGAGCTCTATCGACAAACCCAAAGATAATATGGGCAGATGAACCTACCGGAGCTCTTGACGCGAAGAATGGGGAACAGATAAAACAACTGATTATAGACCTTAACAGAGAATTTGGGACTATCTTCGTCATAGTCACGCATGACCATACCGTTGCACAGATTGCCCATAGAATATTCAGAATGGAAAGTGGAAAAATAGTCGAAGTAATAAACAACAGGGAGGACAAATGATAACATCTTATGGTTATATATCTTACTGGCGATTCTGAGCTCAAAAAGGAATTTTACGTAAAAAATTACATATCTGGAAAGGATATACACTACAGAAGAATATATGCAGATGACACAGATAAAATATCGGAACTGAAATATGCATCCCAAAGTGTTGGTTTATTCTCTAATTCGAAGGTATATGACCTTGTTGATTTCGATGAGTGGTCGAAAAGTGAAAAGAACGAGTTCATGAATATCTCATTTTCAAATGAGCAAGTAACAGTTTTTGTAAGAACTCAAAAAGTTTCTAAAGACATAGAGGGCGGGCAAGTTGTTGTTCTTGAAAAACCAAAGGACTGGGAAGAAGAAAAGTGGATCGAGTTAATACTACAAACAGCCAAGGAATTGAACATAATTTGCAATAAAGAAGTCGCCCAAGAAATATACAATCTTGTTGGTAGTGACGAGTTTGGAATACTAACAGAACTTGAAAAATTAAAGACCTACTCTAATGACGAAGTCTCTATCGAAGATGTTGATGAGATTGTCTACAAGCGTACAATAAGTAGATTAGATGAGTTTTTATTTGCCATCAGTGAGAGAAAATACTCAAAAGCCTTAGAGCTTTTGAATGACATCGTTTCCGAGTACGATGCAGTTGTAATCTCTTACGCACTCGCAAAACACTTTATAGATCTGTTCGACATAATCGCCAATTTACATAGAAAACAAAGTGAATATTCGTGGCCAGAGATAAGTAAATTAGCAAAAGAAACAGAAATTGCATCGCCAAAAGTTGCAAGATTCCTTGGATTTAGGTTTAAGAATTCTAAAAACCCACCATTCAATCACGTTTTGTACTATACAGCTAAGTCTGTATTAAACCTCATAAACCGTATTTATTTACTTGACAGAAGAGTTAAGCTCGGCGATGATATTAAGGTTTTGCTGAGCGAATTAATATCTGAATTAAAGCAAGAAAAGAGTGAACAATCAGAATAGTTGAAGACAATGATAAGATAACAAGAGGTGTGAAATATGAGAAGTGGATTTACTTCCTTTGTGGGAAAACCTAATGTTGGAAAATCATCAATCATTAACGCGATCATGAAAAAGAAAGTAGTCATCGTCTCTGAGAAACCACAGACAACTCGAAATAGGATAAACGTGATATATACAGACAATGAAGCACAGATCATCTTCGTAGACACACCGGGAATACACAAACCATTACACAGACTTGGGGAATACATGGTCAAAGCAGCTGTTCAGGCTTTGAAAAACGTTGATATACTGTTGTTTACGATAGATGCAAAGGAAGGTTTTGAGACGCCCGAAGAATTTATATCGGATTACATAAACCAATCCGGGACACCTACAATAGGTATTATAAACAAAATAGACTTAGTAAAAGAGGATACAATCGTTGAAATTGAAGACAAAATTAGGGAATCTGTAAACGATCTGATTGCAGTGGTACGTACGTCCGCCCTAACAGGTTCAGGATTAGACGATTTACTTAAAGTTATTAAGGATAATATCCCGGAAGGACCACAATTCTATCCTGATGATATTCTCGTTGATAGACCGCTTTCATTCATAGCTGCGGAACTCATACGCGAGAAGATATTCCACTTCACATACGAAGAGGTGCCACATTCCGTCGCTGTTATAGTTGAAGAAGTAAAACAGCGTGACAACGGCATTGTTTACATAAGAGCTAATATATATGTTGAGAGAGATAGCCAAAAGGGAATTATCATAGGCCAAAAAGGTCAGATGATAAAAAAGATAGGTGAAAGTGCGAGAAAAGACATTGAGTATTTTGTCGAATCGAAGGTATATTTGGATCTCCATGTCAAAGTTAAGAAGGACTGGCGGAACAAAGATTTTATAATACTCAATGAAATAGGAATGAGAGACGACCTTGAATAACAACTTAATTCATAACTCTTGGGACATTTAGAATATCCAACTTCATATCCGTGCGTGCTATGTAATAAATAAAACCGTATTTCGTTGCTAATTCGACATAAGTTTTTATCCTTTCAGAGTTAGTCTTATCTAAAGGATTCCCGTTATCTATATACTCAACTGAAAGAATTTCGACTCCATCGTTTCTAAGCTTTAAGAGCTTACCTAATCGCTCGGTATAATATTTTGTACTGAGTTTTAATTTGGTATTTGTGAAAAACAGACTCTCCACTAAAACATACTTGATACTCTTTTTCAAATCAGGAAACTCAATTAAGATATCTTCACCGTTGATTAATACATACTCCATTTTCGGAAATTCTGAGACAATTTTCCTAATATTTTCCACTATCGCAAGTTTAAGATTTTCGTGCGTCTTACCACTTAGCTTTTGAAGATTTTCGTGCGTATAAACATTTATCCAATCAAGCACTACTCCATCGAAGTTAGCGTTAGAGATTTTTGTCATATATTCTTTTATTATCAAATACCATTCTACGTACCAATATTTTACGTAGTATTCACCGGTCCAACCTTCGAGATTACCTAAGATGATACTCTTTGGAAGTTTGTTCCAATAGAATCTCCAGTCTTCTGCAATCGCAAAATTTATGTATGAAAAAACCTTTTTTCCTGTAGACTTAAGCAAATTAATCTCAGCACTACTGAATGCCTTCTTGTCTGTACCATCTGCTGAGTAATCGATAACTACAATTTTGGCTGGATAATTGATTATCGAATTAATATCAGGTCCATTGGTGAAAAGTATCCAACCTTGTTTTATTTCCACAGCATATAGGTTTATGGTAATTAACAAAACAGAAATTACTAATGTTATCAGAATCGACAGCTTAAACGCAAAAGAACTGTCCACAATGAATCCTCCCAAAAGAAAAGCCGCCGTTTAGGCGGCTTTTATTCTTAGTACTTTATGTAAGGGATCAATGCCATCTGTCTTGCTCTCTTTATTGCATCCTTGACCATTCTTTGGTGCTTTGCACAGTTACCTGTTAATCTTCTTGGAAGGATCTTTCCCTTTTCGTTGAGAAAATCCTTGAGTACTTTTATATCTTTATAATCGACGTATTCTACTTTCATTTCGCACATTTTGCATGCTTTAACTTTTCTTCTTCTCTGCCTTACTTTTGGCATATTATTCCCTCCTTTTTATATGTTTAAAACATCAAAACGGTGGTTCATCATCATTTGGTATGTCTTCATCTGTTTCAACATCTTGACCAAAGACTTCTTCGTACGGAATCTCATCAGGTATTTCTCTATCGCCTTTCTTAGAATCAACAAAAACTATATTGTCTGCCCATATTTCGACAGTTGAACGCGGTTGTCCATCGTTTGTCTTCCATTTATTTATCCTGAGCTTACCATCGACGAGGACCATGCGCCCTTTCTGAAGATAATTGTGTGCAAGCTCAGCGAGTTTTCTAAATGCAACGATACGAATGAAATCCACATCATCACCGTTGTTACCTCTATTAACAGCAAGCGTGAACGTTGTTATAAGATTTCCATCGAGTGTTTGTCTTGTTTCAGGATCTCTTGTTAGCCTTCCAACAAGAACAACCTTATTGTAAGACATAATTATTCACCCTTCTCTTCTGTTGTTCCCTCCTGGGATTCCGATGAAACTTCTTCTGTCTTTTTTGCTCTTGCTGCTCTTCTTTCTTTCTTTTCAAGGTCTTCTCTTCTAAATGTCTGCCATCTAATGAACTCTGGGTGAACTCTGAAATAGTTTTCGAACTGTTCAAGACCTTGACCTGTTGACCTGAAGTAGAGAACTGTGTAATCTCCTTCTGAGTATTTGCCGATTCTGTAGGCAAGTTTCCTTATACCCCACCTGTCTACGTTTTCCACATGTGCTCCTACTCTCTCTTCCAAAAACTTCTTCACGTTCTCAACCAAGCTGTTTCTTTCTTCCTCTGACAAATCTGGTTTGATGATGAACATCGTTTCGTAAATCCTCATAAAGCACCTCCTCCCTCGGTCTATGCGGCCCTGCCTTCTTTTAGCAGAGCGGGATTATTGAGCATAAAACAAATACGGGCATAACGCCCGCGGTATCTTTCTGGTGGGCTCGGGAGGGATCGAACCCCCGACCGTCCGGTTATGAGCCGGATGCTCTACCAACTGAGCTACGAGCCCACTCTCTTGGAGGCGACGGAGGGATTTGAACCCTCGAATAGAGATTTTGCAGACCTCCGCCTTAGACCCCTTGGCTACGTCGCCCCGTTGCGAGATACATTCTATCATATAACCGTTGTTCTGTCAACAGCTTCAAGCAAAATTCAACTGGCAAAATCCAAGAGTGCCTATCTTGTCTTTTTTTGAAACACTTCGCCAACACTAACTATGAATGGAACTACGAATACTATTAAGAAATCACGGGATCTGCAAGAGTACTTGCAGATGCCAAAACTGATACATGTATTCTGCTTTAGAGTATTTCCCAGCTTAACCCTTCATCTTTCATCGAGAAGAGCACCTTGTTTCCTTCTTTGACCTTTTCATCTATGATAAGTTCTGCTAATTTGAATTCTATAGTGTTTTCAAACAACCTTCTCAATGGTCTTGCACCCATCGTAGGAACGTATCCTTCTGTTGCTAAATATTCCATTACGTTTTGATCAAGTTCAACTGTAATCTTTCTATCAGCAAGTCTTTCGTTTAGTTCCTTCAAGTAGATGGAGATTATTTGTTTTATATGTTCCTTCTTCAAAGGTTTAAATACAACCGCTGCGTCTATTCTGTTGATGAGTTCGGGTCTGAAGTACCTGCGCATCTCTTCTTCCATATGCCTTGGAATAGCATCTTCCAAGCCATCTTCGATATCCTGGATAATTACGTCTGAACCGATGTTGCTCGTCATGATTATTATCGTGTTTCTAAAGTCCACAGTTGTACCCTTTCCATCTGTAAGCCTTCCATCATCGAAAAGTTGCAATAAGACGTTGAAAACTTCATGATGAGCCTTTTCTATTTCATCGAATAGTACAACGCTGTACGGTCTTCTCCTAACCTGTTCGGTAAGTTGCCCACCTTCTTCGTAACCAACGTATCCCGGAGGCGCACCTATCAACCTTGCAACTGAATGCTTCTCCATGTACTCGCTCATATCTATCCTTATGAGTGCCTTTTCACTTCCGAAGATTACATCAGCCAATCGCTTTCCAAGTTCAGTTTTCCCAACACCAGTCGGACCTAAGAAGAGGAACACGCCAAGTGGGCGTTTTGGATTTCTTATACCTGCCCTTGCCATCTTAATTGCGTTAGAGACAACTCTGACTGCTTCTTCCTGGTCGACAAATTTTTCATGTATAAGTCTTTCCAGGTTCTTAATCTTTTCCTTTTCATCACCCATCAACTTGCCAACAGGTATGCCTGTCCAACGTTCCACGACCTTTGCAATATCTTCCTCAACTACTTCGCCTTTACCGTCTATTTTCGCTCTTGCAGCAGCTTCGTCAACTAAGTCTACTGCCTTATCGGGCATGAACCTGTCAGTAATGTACTTCGAAGACAACTTCGCAGCTGCTTCAATAGACACATCAGTTATCTTAACACCGTGGAACTCTTCAAACTTCGGCTTCAATCCTTTCAAAATTTCAATTGTCTCCTCAACGCTGGGTTCTGATACGAATATAACCTGGAACCTTCTTGCAAGGGCCTTGTCCTTCTCTACATGTTTTCGGTACTCTTCAACGGTTGTAGCACCGATAACTCTCAGAGTTCCCCTTGCCAATTCTGGTTTCAAAATATTTCCAGCATCAAGTGCGCCTTCTGCAGCACCTGCGCCAACGACAGTATGCAGCTCATCTATGAACAGTATTACATCTGTTCGTTTCTTGAGAACATCTATCAGTTTCTTCAACCTTTCTTCAAACTCACCCCTGAATTTCGTTCCTGCAACGAGTCTTGCGAGGTCAAGTTTTAAGACTGTCTTGTTCTTAAGGAAATCAGGAACTTCATTCTTTACAATTCTCTGTGCGAGCCCTTCAACAATCGCAGTCTTCCCAACACCAGGATCACCAATGAGTACTGGATTGTTTTTGATCTTCCTGCCAAGAATCTCTATCATCCTATTAACTTCGTTCTCTCGACCGACAACCGGCATCAATTGACCGTTCCTTGCCATCTCTGTAAGGTTTTCTGTAAATTTTGCAAGTACGTCTATATTTTCCTCTTCAGAATACGTTCTCTTCATCCTCAACTCTTTGATGGCGCTGTAAAGCTTGTCTTGAGTTACGCCATATCTTGTAAGTAACCTGTAAGTTGTAGTTTCTGGAACAATCGTCATCGCCAGCAACAGGTGATCCGTACCTACCTTTTCGTCACCCATGCGTTTCGCTTCACGTTTAGCTTCGTTGATTACCTTCGTAGTGTCTGGTGCTATGAAAACCTGACCTGTTCCACCTGAAGAATAGTAGTATGAGCCTTTTGAACTAATAGCGCGTTCGACATCACTGCGGAGTGCATCAATATCTACATTCAGATGGCTTAGAATATCATAAGCTGCATTTTTTGTGTTTTCTAACATAGTCAACAATATGTGCTCGGGCGCCATCTGATTTTGCCTGTATCTGTTTAAAACATCGGAAACGGACTGCAAAATCTCCTGAGCGTTTTCGGTGAAGTCTTCCATATTAAACATCATCACAACCACTCCTTTCTTAATCTTTTTTCTTATTTTCATTCCGGAACAATTTTACCAGATTAGCACTCTGATGTCAAGAGTGCTAATAAAATGCTCTGCATAAATGAAACAATGTAGATTCTTATCTTGAAGTTGAATTGTCTGTTGTCAGATGATAGAATATATTTGAAACACTTCGTTATGCTAACAGTTTTCGAAACAGGTCGAGCACCTTATTGGAGGGTTAATTGATGCCAATTCCCTATCTTGTGACACTTTTTACGTTCATCGATGGACTTACTCAAGGTATATATGGAACAATATTCAACCTCTTACTGCGCTCATCCGGACTTCCCACAAGTGCTGTTGGTAGGATAACTTCGTTTTCACTGTGGGGAATTGCTTTCTTTGGACTGATATTTGGTTTGCTTGCAGATAGATTTGATAAGAAGCAACTAATGGTGTTCACTCATTTGCTCAGTGTATTTTTTGGAACATATAGAATACTTGTTACTTCTGTCCATCAACTTGCGATTATGTCGTTGCTCTTCGGTGGCTTTTCGTCTGCAACAAGTGTAATACTCTCCACTTTGCTGATACTCAAAACAGACGCGCGTAATCGCTCAAAGCACCTTGGAATAAATTTCGGTATTGGGATGTTCACCGGTGTTCTTGGAAATGTTTTTGGTGGTGTGTTTGGCGACCTGTTTGGTTTAAGGCCTGTTCTGATAATTTCAAGTTTAGCGAGGCTCATAGCGATATATCCAATTCTCAAAATGAAAGCTTCTGAATTGAAGGTAAAGAGAGAATTAAATGAGGGTGTCCTGAAATTTTTCTCTACAATCAGAAACATGGATTACAGGATGAGGAAGATAGTGCTTTACTATTTTCTGTCAACTATAAGCGTCGGTTTCGGTGCAGGATTATTCGTTAGCTTTGGAAATGTTATTTTCTATGATATATTCCACATGAAGCCTGCGATAATCGGTTCTATCCTCGCAAGTGCGCAGTTGGCAACGAGCTTAGGAGCTATGTTTTCACACAAGCTTGGCAAGAAATTTGGCGATATGAACGTACTGATCTTCTCATATGTTGTCGTGCCTATCTTGATAGTTATGTTGAGTTTTGTAAGAGAACCTATCACGTTCACTTCGGTGTACATACTCCGCTTTGCGGTTATGAACATGGTTAGTCCTTTGTTAACTGCTACGGTTTTCTCAAGCATCGATATAGTGTATTTATCATCGATAAACGGTATGAACGTATTTCTCAACAACGTCTCTCGAGCTTTTTCTGCAGAGCTCTTCGCTTATTTCACGCGCTTTAACTCTGGTTACACGTTGATATTTGCAGTTAGCTCCGTTTTTTATTTTGTAAACGCTTATGTTATGATAAGGATGTACAAACATATCAAGGAAAGTTAACTGGCGCATCAGGTGCACAGACAAGTGGAGGGTGAGAATGATCAATTTAGAAAGTGCTTTTCGAAACATTACGAAGAATCTATTTAAACTTTCTGTCCCAACGATGATTGGGTTTTCAATACAGTCGTTATACGACATCGTCGATATGTTTTGGATAGGCAAGATATCCTACAAAGCGATTGCAGGCGTCGTTATCTTTTCTACAATCTTTTGGCTTGTTGAGATTCTTAACGAGATAATAGGCACATCCTCCGTATCGTTGATATCGCAATCTTACGGTTCAGGCAACAAGCGTTTAACATCAAAGATAATAGAACAAACACTCATTTTTAAAGCATTAGTTGCGGTAATTGCTTCGGCAATCTTAATTGCGTTTTTCAAACCCTTTGTATGGTTCTTTTCAAAAGATAGAGAAGTTGTCGAGTCTGCGATTAAATATGGTTACATCCGCATATTCTTCATGCCTATATTTTTCATGACTTACTCTACCTTTACCGCGCTGCGCAACATTGGACGAGCTACTTTGGCAATGACTACAATGGCTCTCGGGGCTTTTTTAAATATCATCCTTGACCCGGTATTTATCTTTGAAAAAATACCTTACATAGGTGTCCGCGGCCTTGGACTGGGAATAGAGGGAGCTGCTTGGGCAACGGTTTTATCTTCTTTTTTTCCTCTAATTTGGGGATTAGCGGTGCTTTCAAAAGGTATAGATGGGGTAAAGATCTCGCTTAAAGGATTGCTGAAACTGGACAGGTTAATAGACAGAAAACTAATTACCATTGGTTTACCTTCAGGTATAGAGATGCTCCTTCGAAATCTTTCGTATACCGTACTCATAAAATTGTCATCGCTATTTGGTTCGGAAATCGTCACTGTTTTCGGCATAATAGAACGAGTTATGGGTTTTTCCGTTATTCCGATATTCGGTCTTTCAATAGGTTCAAGTACATTAGTTGGATTTGCGCTTGGAAAGAACGATGAAAGGTTGGCAAAAAAGGTTGCCTTCATGGCAACCTTGTATAGTGTCATTATTAACATCGTTATACTGACTTTGATTACAAGTTTTAAAGGCGACATTTTTAGAATATTCACGACAAACCAAATAGTTATCGAAATTGGTGCTAAGAGTCTCAAATTTGTCTTGACTGCAATGTTCTTTATTTCAGTTACTGCAGGTATTTCAAGTGCGTTTTTCGGATCCGGAAAGACTTCTATTCCTTTTATTTCAAGCATCGTAAGTCGATGGGGCGTTATGGTTCCATTTGTTCTTTTAAGTATTTTAACTTTCAAATTAGGTATAAATGGATTGTTGCTTGCGTTTCCTGTTTCTGAATTTGCAGAAGCAAGTGTGATGCTTTATGCTTTTCTAAAATCTAATTGGACAAAAAAGAGAGTGATTTAGTTCTGTGATTTCAGTGCATAGAACTTGTTGAAGAATAGCTGTACGGAATAAATAGCAAGTGATATAGCTAATGCATAAACAACCAATCCTGTATTTCCATTAAATCTATCAAGTAACAACCCTCCCAAAAATGGGCCAACCCCAAAAAGCATACCTATGACCATCTCATGCAATGCTCCCTGCTTGCCGTGTGCTTCGGTTTCAGAAAGCAGACCGTAGAATATCGCAAAAGTATAGGGAACAGCATAACTGAAACCTGCAAAAAGTGCTGCTATAAAAAAGAGCAAAGGGGATTTTGCAAAAATTGCCAGGATACCGGTCGCCGCAACAACACTAAGAAGTAAAGCACAGATTTTCTCGTTGCCCACCCAGCCTTTCCAGGATTGAAGAAGAACAAATGTCAGGAAAACACCTATGTTAGCCCCCACTATTAAGAATCCGGCTTTATCCAAATTTAGACCCGCAAGTAAAATCAGTTTCGGAAAATCAGCCATCACAGATGTGTAGACAAGTCCGCCCAAGAAGAGTATTATCCTGTATTCTAATCTGAGCTTTCGCATGAGTCTTGAATTGTTAACTATAGAAGAATTGTACGTATGTTCCGTTAACTTATGTACAGGCTTAAATTCAATAACATCACCACTTTTCTTGCCGTCTTTTGTAATCAAAATAGCGCTACATGTTGAAAGGATAAGACCTATCATGAATATAATGTATGGAAAACGAACGGTTAAGTATGGGCCAAACGTCACTCCAATTATATTTCCAGTACTCCACGATAACGTAAACCTGCCGGTAATTGATGGTGGATCTATTCCGAGAGTACTTTCTGACTTTGCAATAAGCCCTTCAACTTGAGGGAAAAATGAACCAAAGAACGCTCCTTGTAAAATTGCAAAGAGCGTTAATGCATATGGTGTTCGAACCGCAAGTCCATAGAATGAAACAAACAGGAGGTACGCGAAAAGCAATGACATGGTTTTCTTATAACCATACTTGTATCCGCTATGACCTATCGTAATACTCGCTAAAGCGTAGACAAAGGATGCAACAAGATTGATAAGTCCAATTTGAGTAAATGTAAAATTCAGTTTTGCTGCGGTTGAATTTATAAAAGTACTGAAAAGATACGCTTGAATTGAAACAGAAAACGATAGCAAGTGATATTTATGAAAAAACCTTCCCATAACAATGTTAGCCCCCTAAAATGTAGTTTTCTTACAAACTATAACAAAACATTCTCCATATTACTAGACTGTTATCTACTTGGTATCACCCATGGCGACAGTGGTAAACCATGTGGCGATGAATTGAGTCCAAAATAAATCAGATACAATGGCTCCTCGCTTAGGATTTCAGTAAATGGTGAAAAAATACCTGCAACAGGATAGAGCTTTAAACCTGAGACATACGTTTCAATAAAGAAATGAGTGTAAAGTCCATAGATGGATTCATTTGATAAAGCTACTGGATTGGAAATTCCGAGGGTAATACCGCTATTTCGTACGTAAATAAGATTTCCGAATATAAATGAACTGTCTTTGAACAACGTGTATGCTAATGAAACATCGTACGAAACTGTCTGAATATCCTCGAGTCTTACAGCAGCTTGGCTTTCAAATGTTGTGTCTAAATTCAAAGCAATGCCAAAATAGCCGAAAGCGTACAAGTTTGACAACAGCTTTTCATACGAGAATAGTTCTTCGTACGTTTCACTGCTGAGCAATAAGAAAGCTTGGGATTTATAAGGGTAACCAAACAAATTCGATGTAACAAGTAACCCAAAGCCTATGTTTTTTGAATAAACAGCAGGTACATTAAAGGTAGCAAATAGGTTGAAGTAAGCGTCGAGTATATTGCTATATTCACTTCTAAAACTGAAAGTCAAGTAACCATACATGTTAGTATTAGGCGTTAGTTTAAGAGTCCCAAATCTAAACGCACCGGTCAAGTTGTAGTCGTTTGTTGGATAATAATAACTGGCGAAAAGCTCGTAAGTATCCTTAGATTGGATAGCACCGATGTACTGTGAATAAGAAAGGTTGAAGCTTGAATCTGTTATTTTGAGGTCAAAGATTGGTGTTAAGACTACAAACGTATCGTTCTCTATGTTTCCAAAAGTAAATATCATATACCCACGATGAATGTCGTCAGTTTCGTTGTACTCGTACATCGGAATCCAAGTAAGCGGTTGCATGAATTTATTCATTCTAAACGCGAGCTCAGAGCCGTACTCAAATTTCACGTCAGTAAAACTGAAATCGTATTTATATGATTTCAATTCTGCTTCAGATTGACTATACTTGATTTTGTAAATTCCCATACCGGTATTCACCGTGTAGGGAATATAGCTTACATAATAGATGAAATCATCTGCTACGCAAAAATCATAAACCAACAAATTTTCTCCAAGTTGATAAAGTTTTTTCTTAGATAGGTCATAATAATATGGATTCACGTATTTTCCATCAACTCTTGTAAAGAGAATGCCATCTTTCCAAAATCTTACATACGGGCCCTTCATTGCATCGTCAGTTATCTCAAACGTTTCTTTGGTTTTGGTATCTACTATAAGAATCGAATAATCCGACAGCAGAAGAGCCAATTTCGTATCTCTACCGTCCATATAAGAAACATACTTGTCTATTGTTAATTCAAAGTTCTCTCCTACAATTCTGGTCTTCATAGTTCTATTGTCATAATTTGCTAAGTATACCTTCTTATCTGCTACCGCAAATGCCGATATGTTTCCTTTAGCAATAATCCGGTTTGCACTCAAATCCCAAACCTGATTCTCGTATGTTCCCATAGTCTCGCTTTTGATAAGACCATACTTTGTATCAGAATCAATTTTCAAATCCATTGCAAAAAGAACTTGTTTTGAAATTTCCTTTCCGCTTTGATCCAATTCTATCAATTCTGAATTAGTGGTACCAATGTAAGAAGTTGAGGGACCAAATTTATCAGTTAGTATTCGAATGCCTTTATCTGTTTTGTCGATTTTGTAGATCTGAGTATTTGGAAGTTTGTATATAAGCTCACCTTCATGGTATTTTATCTTCATTACACTTCTAATCCAATCAGTATAAAGCTCGTCAAAAGTTTTTCCAAAGACTTTTTCAAAGATATCTTTATACTTGCTCCCAATCTCTGGGTCAGGTAAAAATGCAGAAGTTAATTCAAGATATTTTTTCATCTTATCCAGACCGTACGTATCTACAAGATATTTATAAAAGCCAGCTGTGAAATTGTAGTACAGCAAACCTCCTCTGAAGTCATCAACAGGCATCAATTCTTTATAGGTGAATGACGGAAAATTTGGAATAGAATAATAATACATACCATCAGAATAGAACGGATTATTCAGTCTACCTGAGGATTTCGAAAAAGAGCTTTCAGCAAAGACCGTTGTGCCTTCGACAAATGGTCCATACATTTGAGGCAAATACGGAATGCCTGTTAAGATACTTATTATCTTTGAGAATAAATCTTGGTAGGTTAAATGCACCATGTGCGTAAATTCGTGAATGATAAGATATGTATACCAATCCTCGAGCGGCAATGAGAATTGGAACCAACTTTCCGGTGGCCAGAGGTAAAGAACTATTGTTTTGTGAAGTAAAGGATTTGTATATCCGTTACTTATGGCTCCCTTATCTTGAAGTATGAAAGTAACTCTACCCGGGTCGTTTCCAATTAAATCGATAACCTGTTGCCGAACGTTTTCGAATATCTTCCCAACAAGTTTGGCGTTTTCTTCATAACCTTCCGGAAAAACAATGTCCGCATGTTCAAAATGCAAGACACCACCAAACGAAATAGTAAGTACAAAAACACTTAGCAAGATAAGAATGTGCTTTCTCATAGTTTCACCCCTTCTTAGAAGTAAGTGGTTTTAGAGATAACCTTTAAGTTAATTTTATCACAATGAAAGTTATGCGCAATAATCGACGATTAAACTTTCCGAAAACTCAACGACTTGACTGTTAGTAACAGCTATTGTAAAATTCATTGTGAAATACTATACCTGGAGGGGAGCTCCTAAATGCGGGGCTGAGAGGGGAACGCAAGTTCCCGACCCTTCGAACCTGATCCGGTTAATACCGGCGGAGGGACCAGGGCACACAATAAGTGTGAATCTGGAAAAATTAATAATAAAACGATGTTCCCTCCGTAAAATTGGAGGGATTTTTTCTTTTAAATGCGCATAACGTATGAATATCGTGAAAAGGAGGGATTTTTATGAAAAAGCTGTTTTTTTTAACTCTTGTGCTCATCACAGCGGTATCTTTCTCTGCTGAACTTGTCATATACACATCCGACAGTTTTGCAGGAGGCATAGCAAAGGTTGTTATACCAAAGTTTGAAAAGCAGTACAGCTGTAAGGTAAAGGTTGTCAGCTTTGGTTCGATGGGCGATGTGCTTGCAAGGCTAATAGCTGAGAAAAATTCGCCAAGAGCTGACATAGTCATAGGATTGAACCTCCAGCAACTGAACAAGGCTATCAGCGAAGGTATCTTGGAAAAATACAGAGCAACGAATTCTAAAAATTTGATGTACAAAGGTTTTGTAAACGACTACGGGACCGTGTACGATTATGGCGCTATAGCTATGCTTTACAACGCGGAGAAGATAAAAAATCCTCCAAGATCATTCAAAGATTTGCTGAAATCGGAATACAAAGGCAAAATCGTTTTAATAGACCCAAGAACTTCAAGTACAGGATTGACATTCCTCATGTGGACAATAGCGGCTTTTGGTGAAGATGGAGCTATGGAGTACTGGAAAGAGCTCAAGAAGAACGTACTTACATTCACAAGTGGTTGGAGTGCAGCATTCAAGATGATTGAAACCGGTGAGGCAGATATCATAGTTAGCTTTGCAACGGATGGGGCATACAGTATGTACAAATACGGCACGATAAAGTATGTACCTGTAATCTTTGAAGAAGGTGCATACGTTCTTGAAGAATACGCAGGTATAATTAAGAATGCCAAAAACAGGGCACTTGCAAGAGCTTTTATAGAATTTATATTAACACCAGAATTTCAGAAGGAAGTTCCTCTAAATCAGTGGATGTTACCTGTTATAAACATCGAACTACCTGAAGTGTTTAAATATGTTCCTGAAACGAAAAAGATTTTGAGAGTAGACCCCAAGATTAACGAACGATTGGATGAAATATTGAAGAAGTGGGAGAAAGCTGTTATAGGATAGTTCTAATTCGAAAAGAGAAGGGCAGGGATTCCTTCCCTGTACTTTTTTTAATAATTTATATAGCTTTCAACGATCCAAAGCTTCGCATAGTCTAAAAGAGTAGATGAGAGACAAGTTTTATCAAATTCCAAGAAGTGAGGTGCTTCGGTTTGATAAGAAGAATTCTTCTGCTACTATTATCTCTTGTTCTTATATTGCCTACATCGTTTATCTTCTCTCAGTATCTTAAAGTTGGGTTCCTGTTAGGTTCCCCATATGCGTTTTGGAGTGGGAACACATTTAAAGGAATAGAATACGATATATGGAAGGAAGTTTCCAAAGAGATAGGTTATCAGCTTGAAGTGTACGTATTACCTTTTTCCGCAATTTCCCCTGAGATTTTAACAAAATTATCGATGGACGTAGTCGTAGGCGGCATACATATGACAGATGAGAGAAAGAAACTCTACGATTTCGGAACACCCTATATGGATTCAGGTTTAGCTATTGTGACAAGAAGTGATCTAAAGTGGGATGGAAGACCGGAAAGCATTACTTTTGGAGTCAAAAAAGGGGCAACAGGAGAAACCATCGTTCAGCAATGGAATCAAAGCGGGAGGAAAGTTAAGTACATATCTTACGTTTCTAACGAAGAGATAATAACACATCTCTTGATAAAGAAAATCGATGGCGCTTTTTTTGATTATATCAATGCACTATACATTGCTAAAATGTACGAACTTACAGTCCAAAAGCAACTCATTTATACGACCAAGATAGGCTATATATCATTGAATAAAGAGCTCAAGAGTCGAATTGATAAAGCGGTTCAGAAGTTAATTCAGGAAAATAAGATAAGGCAGATAATAGCTTCCTATGTAGGAAATTATTGAAAGAAAGCGCTCCTTAAAAGGAGCGCTTCAATTTTATTATTATCAACTACACTATAGTACAAGTCCTCCATCGACACCTATGACTTGACCTGTAATGAATGCTGATTCGTCGGATGCCAAGAACAGGTAAAGATAAGCAACTTCTATAGGTTCTCCAAGCCTCTTTAATGCTGCTTTCTCAGCCATTGCCGTTAAAATCTTTTCTGGCACTTTCTCTGTCATTGGGGTTTTTATAAAGCCCGGAGCAACTGCGTTAACTCTAATTTGTGCGCCTTTTCTTGCAAATTCTTTCGCCCAGGTTTTTGTCATACCTATAACCCCAGCCTTTGTCGCTGAGTAATTCGTTTGCCCAATGTTTCCGTAGACACCTACCACAGACGATGTATTAATTATACTACCTTTTCCAGCTTCGAGCATATAAGGGACAACTGCCTGAGTCATATTGAAAACGCCTTTCAGGTTTACATTTATTACTCTATCCCAATCCTCTTCGGTCATATTTTGAATGAGCGCATCGCGTGTGATACCTGCATTATTAATAAGCACGTCTATTTTTCCGAACTTTTCGATTACATCCTTCACAACTTCTGCTATCCTGTTTCTATCAGTCACATCAAGTTTGTAAAAATGTATGTTCGGATGTTCGTAAGATGCTTCTCCAACATCACATGCAATTACTATTGCGCCTTCTTTTGCAAAGAGTTCAGCCGCCGTTCTTCCAATACCGCTTCCTGCGCCTGTGATTATGCAAACTTTACCTTCCAATCTCATGTTGTTTACCCCCTTTTATATAAGAATCATTCAATATTCTCAACGATAACCGCAGTACCCATTCCACCACCGATGCAAAGCGTCGCAAGTCCGTATTTTATATGTCTCTTTTTCATTTCATACAGGAGCGTAACGATTATCCTATTTCCACTTGCACCGATTGGATGTCCAAGCGCAATGCCACCACCATTTACGTTTGTGCGCTGTAGTATCCAATCTTTTGTAACCCCAAATGCTCGTTCCCAACCTTTAATAACTGCAAGACTCTGACCTGCAAACGCTTCGTTCAGCTCTATCAATTCGATATCTTGGAACGACATACCGGCTTTCTTAAGAACCTTTTCTGTCGCAGGAACTGGACCTATCCCCATCCTCATTGGGTCAACACCCGCTTGTGCCCATGCAACTATTCTTCCAAGAGGTTTCAATCCTTTCTTTTCAACATACCTATCACTTGCAAGGACAATTGCACTTCCTCCATCGTTTATACCACTTGCATTACCTGCAGTTATAGTTCCATCTGGTTTAAAAGCTGGTTTAAGTTTTGCCAAACTTTCCAGAGTCACGTCAAATCTTGGATGTTCGTCCGTGTCGAAGAGTTTGACACCCTTTTTGTCTGGTATTTCAACGGGAACGATTTCGTCTTTAAATTTTCCGTTCTCAATTGCTGCCTTTGCTTTCATCTGGCTGTTGTACGCAAATTCATCTTGCTCTTGACGAGATATGTCAAACTCTTCTACAAGTTTCTCAGCGGTCATCCCCATGTGCACTTTATTGAATACATCGGTTAATCCGTCGAGTATCATGTGGTCTTGAATTTCCTGATTTCCAAACTTCAGACCAAAACGAGCGCGGTAAGAAAGCAAAAATGGTGCTTGAGACATACTTTCTATGCCACCTGCAAGCACTACATCTGCCTCTCCAAGCTCGATATCGGTAGCACCGATCATGACTGCCTTCATTCCACTACCGCAGAGCATATTGACTGTATAACCAGGTTTCTCAACGGAAATACCTGCGTATATACCAACCTGCCTGCCCGGTCCCATCCCCTGACCTGCGGTAAGTATACATCCAACGATCGTTTCGTCAAAATCTTCTACAGAAACACCGGATTGCGCAATGGCTGCTTTTGCTGCAATTGCTCCGAGTTGTGGTGCCGGAATATCTTTCAAAGAACCCGCGAATGTGCCTATAGCCGTTCTCTTTGCCCCGAGTATATATACCATCAAAACCACCTCCACCTTCTCCAATTAATGAGAAACTGAATAATAAAAAAGATGAATCACCATTTATATTATCAGTTTTATTAAACCATTTTCAAGATTCTACTGTCAAAATAACTGGACGATAAAAATAATTTATTAATTGCATCTTTCTAACTTTTGCAATCTTTTCATTCATATTGCTCAAAATTTTTCAGGATTTCTATATATATCCGAATCTATATTAGTTTTATAGACTAAGCTGTAGATTCAAGCATAATTTGTAGTATAATAATTATTGTAATTTGTGAATTTAACATACGGTAATAATTTTGAGGATGTGAGAGTATCGCTTAGTATCACAAAATCTGAAAGGAGGGCTTTTCATGAGAAACCTTACGATGTTCCAGAAGATCATGGTGGCTGTTGCGATCTTGATTCTCTTCATGGTGGCTATAGGAATTTATTCTTTGTTTACCATGAGATCCATGATTGTAGAAAAGACAGAACAGAACCTCCAAGCACTTGCGGAAAACAGCGGAGACAACTTGATGAGTTTCATTGACGAGCACGTAAAGCTTATAGAATTGCTCTCAAAAGATGCAAACGTTTTAGGTGTTTACAAGAATGATTATCAGGAAGAAGAATGGATGAAAAAGTTGTTCAACAGCGTTACAACAAGTTACCCAGATGTGATGTACGTGTATGTTGGATTGAAAGACAAAAGGATGTATTTGGTACCAGAAACGGAGCTTCCCGAGGGGTTTGACCCAACTTCTAGACCTTGGTATAGAGACGCTGTTACGAAGCCTGGTCAAGTAGTGATCACGGAGCCATATGCCGACGCTTCTTCTGGAAAGTTCATAGTGACGATAGCGAAAGCTATCCAAACCGATGAAGGGATAGTCGGTGTAGTTGCACTTGATTTTGACATTTCAAAACTTTCAGAAGGACTAATGAGCAAAGGCAAAGAACACGGTTATCTCAATGCTGTTGTGACAAGTGGCGGTAACATAATATTACACACAGACGGTTCATTAATTGGTAAAAACATAAGTGATCAGGAGTTTTTCAAGAAGTGGATATCTGGTTCTAAAAGTGGTGTGTTTGGTTATACCTACGAAGGCATGAATCGCATCACAGGCTACAAGAGATTACAAAATGGATGGATATTCGCAACAGTTGTTTCAGAAAAAGATCTGATGAAAGAAGTCAATATCGCAACCATTGTTACGATAGCCATCACAGCATCGGCAGTTATCGTATCGATAATTATAGCACTATTCCTTACAAGAGCTTTCATAGCAAAGCCTATCAGTGAAATGGTTACAGCAACCGACAAAGTGGCACAAGGCGATTTAACTATCAATGTTGAAACTAAATCTAAAGATGAGATTGGTAAAATCACAACTGCACTTACAAAGATAATAACTTCTCTTAGAGATGTGGTTGCACAGATTAACCAAGAAGGAAATACTATAAAACAAGAGGCTTCCCAACTTGCTGCGGCATCTGAAGAAACAAGTGCCACGATAGAAGAACTCACAGCACAAGTTGACAGTGTAAACACGAATGTGAACAACGCATCGGCTGCAATTGAAGAGATGACAAGCGGTATACAAGAAGTTGCAGCAAGTGCTCAAAATGTTGCAAACGCTTCACAAAAACTCAGTGAAGAGGCTCAGAGAGTGTCCACACTTTCAACAGAAGGTCAAAAGGCAATATTGTCCATAACAAACGTTATTGAACAAACAAAACAAAAAGCAAATACAACGTTTGAAACAGTTGAAAAACTCAGCGAAAGTGCGAAGAACATAGGCGAGATAGTAGATACGATAAACTCTATCGCCGAACAGACAAACTTGTTGGCACTAAATGCTGCAATAGAAGCAGCAAGGGCAGGAGAAGCTGGTAGAGGCTTTGCTGTTGTTGCGGATGAAATTAGGAAACTTGCAGAAGAGAGTAAACAAGCGACACAGAATATTGCGAACATTCTGAGGGGAATAGTCGATGAAAGCATGAAAGCAAGTGACGCAACAAAAGAAACTGTTGAGATCGTAAACCAGGCAGCAGCGCAATCTACATTAATTAAAACGCAATTTGAACAGATATTGCAGAGCATCGTCAAAATGTCGCAAATGACGGAGAACTTAGCAGCGAGCGCGCAACAGCAGAGTGCAGCAGCTGAAGAAATGAGCAGTGCGATGGACAGCGCAAGTAAGTCCATGGTAAGTGTTGTTGAGCAAATGAACGAAGTAACAACGGCTATTAAACAGCAATCTGATGCAATAGCTAACGTTGCAAAAACAGCAGAAAACTTGGACGATATTGCAGAAAAGTTGGTAGAAACAATAAGGAAATTCAAGATTTAGCAAGTATTTGTTATAAGAAAGCCCCTGAAATGGGGGCTTTCTTTATAAAATTAAACTATTTTATCTATGCTTCTGAAACCTTCTCCAAGTACGTATCTTGCTTCGTTTACTATAACAAACGCATCAGGGTCAATCTGCTTGATAGCATGCAGAACTTCTCCAAGCTCTCTACGCCTTAATGCAACATATAGAACATCCAAATCCCTTCCTGAATAAGCGCCTCGGGCTTTCAGTATAGTTGCCCCTCGTTCCATCTTATTCAATATATAGTCCTTTATTGAGTCGACTTTGCCTGAAATGATAGTCATAGTTACTGCAAGTTCTAAACCTTTTAATATGAAGTCTATCGTTATGCCGTTTATTATGATAGCAAGTAGTGCATACATCGCTATACGCGGGTTAAATGCGAAGCCTGCTAAGATACCGATTGAGAAGTCAATCATGAGTAGTGTCGTTCCTATCGGGGTATGAAAATACTTTGACAATATTTTGGCTACAATGTCTGTTCCGCCGGTCGATGAGTTGTTTGCAAATGCGATGGCCATACCTACTGAGGCTAATACATTGCCAAAAAATACGGCAAGCATCAGGTCGTCTCCTGTATAGCGAGGTATTTTGAGTATTCTATCAAATAAGTCTATAAAGAAATTCAGTGCGAATGTTGAATATATTGTTTTGAAACTGAAGTCCTTTCCTACAAGTGTAAATCCAAGAATGAACAAGACGATGTTAATAATATACATCCAAACACCAATAGGTATAGCACTTAACAAACGATGGAGTATCATAGCCATACCACTTGCCCCACCAGCTGCTATGTTGTTCGGAATAAAGAATATCACAAGCCCGAGTGCTGTAAGTAAGACTCCAATCGTCGATAAAACGTATTCTTTAATCTGTTCTTTTAGATCCATAATTTTAGAAACCTCCTTTCTTTTCTTAAAAATTCTCTCTATTGTATTCTTTGCATAAAATTCATCCGCATGGTATCATTATACCAGAAGGGGTGAAGTATGTGCATATCAAGTTACAGGATGTTTCTGTTAATTACTCAGGTAAGAAGGTTTTGAAAGGTATAACAACGACATTCGAAACAGGTAATATAGTCATGATAATAGGTAGAAACGGCTCCGGGAAATCGACCCTTTTGAAAGTTCTCGCCGGGTTAATTGATTTTGCAGGACAGATAATTATTCCGGAAAAATATTCAGATATATCTGAATTAACAGGGTACGTTTTTCAGAACCCGGAAACTCAAATTGTGGGCAGCACGGTATTTGAAGATGTTATTTTTGGTCTTGAGAATATCGGGTTCAGTAAAACAGAAATGGAGACTCGAGCGAGGTATGTCTTAGATTTACTCGAGCTTTCAGATCTCAAATTTTTTGATCCATATTACCTTTCAGGTGGGCAAAAACAAAGACTCGCTATTGCCTCAGTCTTAGCACTTAATCCTGAGTTTTTATTGCTCGATGAGGTAACCGCCATGCTCGACAAAAACGGTAAAAGAGAAGTTTTGAACGCCGTGCTTAAGTTGAAAGAGACAAATAAAGGCGTGATCGTTGCGACTCATGAACTTAATTTGTTTCTGCCTTACGTAGATAGATGTATTTACATTGAGGATGGAAAGATAGCCTTTGACGGTAATCCGCACGATGGTGCGGAGCTTTACAGAAAAGCAGCCACAGAAAAGTTTAAGAAAATACAAGTCCAATAAATACAGTTGAGGAGGTGCACTTTCATGGAAGTTCTGACTTTTTCAAAAGGCCCCAAAGCTGTCGGTCCTTATTCATCGGCCATAAGAGTTGGAAATGTGATCTTCTTTTCGGGCATATTGCCGATTAACCCGGAAAATGGCGAATTAGTTAATGAAAACGTAGAGAAAGCAGCTGAGCAGATTTTGAAAAATCTATCAGCCATGCTTTCCGAAATTGGTCTTACGTTGAAAAACGTCGTCAAGACAACCATATTTACAACTCGCTTGGACGAGTTTTCGAAAATCAACGAAGTCTATCAGAAATACTTTGAAGCTCAAACTTCAGTTTTCCCAGCGAGAAGCACTGTCGGTGTTGCAAGCCTTCCGAAAGGCGCACTGGTTGAGATGGAATTCATTGTTGAAATTGTCTAAGAAATTTTTATTTGGTTTCTCTTTTTTCTTTTACGTTCTTGAATAGTTCAATGCGATTTTTTATCAAATCATCAACATTGGTACTCGAAAAGAGTACCATTTTTTCGTAAGCTACCTTTAACGATTCAATCTCGTCACTTTTATTTCCGAGTGCTATTTTGACTTTATCATAAAAAGCTTTTTCGTTGGAATATTCAACAATATATATCACTGCTATTGCAACGATAATCACAACAGAGATTGAAATTGGATAATTCTTAATTGCAGGGAGCGCAAATCCAAGAAATACGCCCGCGGTACCGATTAATGTGAGGTAAGTCTTGTTACGAATCATGGCTCTGTTAAATAAGAACCTGCGTAAATCTTTAAGCATCTCCTTTCCAACAGGAGTATAAATATACCTCGATGGTAAAAGAAGAAGTGTCAATACAACAACTGCGTATGGATTTTTTATAAGAAAACCTATCCCTACCATCGTTAGTATAAGGATTAGTCTTGATAGAAGTAAACTTGAAACCCAATTATTCAAAAGAATTCCTGTCAAAAAGACAATCGTTCCAAAGAAAGTTTCCATGCTCCGCATTCCTCCCCTAATCAGATATAAATATGACAGTACTATGCGGTTGAGCTGTATAATATCCCTTCACTAAGTATGGAGTTTCCAAGAAATCATCCGGATAATCTCTAGATGTGTCTACGATTAAGTACCAATCTTCGCCTTGAAGTGGCGGAAGTACAAAGTTCAAAGGTTCTTTCCATTGATTCAAGATAACGTATATATTGTTATCTATCCTTAAACCCTTAACTGGATCTGATCCAGATATCATAAAAGCTATCGAATGAGAATGATAACACATGTCTGGTTCAAAAGGATTAATGCCATGCCAAGTTATATCCGTTATGAGATTGCCAAATTTATCGTATTTTTCGTAAAAACACTCTCTCTTTAAGGCAGGATGTGACTTTCTAAAGCGAATCATCTTTTTAACAAACTCAAACAAATCTTTGTGTTTCTCTTTCAATGTCCAATCAACCCACGTTGTTTCATCATCAATACAGTAAGCATTGTTATTCCCATTTTGTGTTCTGAAAAATTCATCACCCATCAAAATCATTGGAGTTCCATGAGAAAGCATAAGTATGGCAAAAAAGTTCTTTACCTGCTGTTTTCGTATTTTCACGATTTTTTCATTATCTGTGTCACCTTCAACTCCGTAATTATAACTAAAGTTTTCATCTGTACCATCTCTATTTCCTTCGCCATTTGCTTCGTTATGTTTCTTATTGTAAGATAACAGGTCTCTCATGGTGAATCCATCGTGGCATGTTATGAAATTTATGCTTGCATGCGGTTTTCTATTTGCGTAGAGGTCGGGACTACCAGATATTCTAAGCATCAACTCTTCAATTACTCCATTATCGCCTCTGACAAACTTTCTAACGCAATCTCGATATTTTCCATTCCATTCAGCCCATCCTTCTGGAAAGAGTCCTAAGTGATAACCACCTGCAGCATCCCAACCTTCAGCAATCAATTTCAATTTTCCAACAATTGGGTCTTCGGCTATGTCTTTCAAAAGCGATAAATCACCTATCCACCTACCGTCTGGCGTCCTACCAAGCACAGATGCCAAATCAAATCTGAAACCATCAACGTGCATTTCGGTCGCCCAGTATCTCAGGCTGTCAATTATCATCTCTTTGACAACAGGATGATTACAATTCAAGGTATTGCCACACCCTGAATAATTTAAGTAGTACCTTTTATTCTTCGGATCAAGCATATAATATATCTCGTTGTCTATTCCTCTAAAGCAAAGCGTAGGTCCCTTTTCTCCACCTTCTCCTGTGTGGTTGTACACAACATCCAAAATAACTTCAAAGCCATTCTTGTGAAGCATCTTTACAAAGTCTTTGAATAGAAACACCTGTTCACCGAGCTTCAGCCCAACTGAGTAATTTCCGGTGACTGCAAAGAAGTTCAATGGGTTGTATCCCCAAACGTCTTTAAGCTGCTCTCCAGTAACTGGATTCACATTGGGATTTGAGTTAAGATTGAATTCAAAAATTGGCATAAGTTCAATTGTAGTAACGCCGAGCTCTTTTAAATGGTCAAGCTTTTCAATTATTCCAAGGAATGTGCCCGGAAATTTCACGTTTGAAGTCGGGCTTATAGTGAAAAGTCTAACGTGCATCTCGTATATTATAGTTTCGTTCCACGGTATGTGTAGTTGCCTGTCGTCTTCCCAGTCATACTTTGAATCATCAATTACGATTGACCTTATCATGCTTTTTGAAGAATCAATTGTAGAGAATGATAAGTCTCCCATCGGAGAATTTCTCTCGTACCCATAAACAGCATCATCGTTCCAGTCAAAAAATGTTGTTACTGCCTTTGCGTATGGATCTATGAGCAATTTGTTAACATTAAATCGCTTACCATTTAGTGGATCATAAGTTCCATCTACACGCCAACCATAATATTGGCCATGTCCAATGCCGTAGACGTATATGTGCCAAATGTCTCCGGTTTTATTTTTTATGGGATCAAGTTCAAAAGAATGCGATGGTATCGAATCATAGTAATTTTGGTAAAGTTCCAAGATAACTCGAGTGGCATTTCTAGAAAATATTGCAAAGTTAACCCCTGTTTCATCAGGTGTTGCACCTAATCTTGGATAACCTCTCTTCGTTTTTAGTACAACGTCAGGTCCGGGGTTCTTATACTGAAGTGGATAATCAGCCACTTATTTCACCACCGTTCCTAACTTCTCCAATCTGCGGAATTTCGAGTATTTTGTTCAATATTCTCTTGATCTCTTCTTTGGACCTATCTTTCATAAATAACTTCTCAAGTAAGTCTAATGCTTTCAATACGAGAATGTTTATTTCATTTACAGTTTCAGTTAACGCCCCGCTCTCCAAAATCAGACTCTGTATGAGTTCGATCTCTTCCTGAGTTTTTTCCTTTTTGGAAATGATATCAAACAAAGTCATTTTTTTCTCGCTTGAGAGCTTTTCGGAAGTTTTCTTTATCAGTATGGTAGCCTTACCCTCAACAATATCGTTAACACTCTTTTTGTCCCCACCAAATGTACCAATTATGTCATCTCGATACTGAAAAGCAATCCCAACGAGTTTGCCTATTTCTGTGAGCGTTTTTATTTCTTTTTCATCATTCTGGCCACTAAGATAGTAACCGAAAAGCATTGGATGTATAAACGTGTAGTACGCGGTTTTTAACAAGCTGATCTTTGCCGGGATATCGTCTGTTAATATTGTCTCATCCAATCGTCCAGTGTATAATATATCAAGCAGCTGACCGTAACCTGTTTTTACATAACAATCCGAGAAGAGTCTCAATACTTTTCTGAAGGTTCGACTTTCAATGTTTAGTTCAGATAACACGCCAAGAAGATAAAACGATATTATATCTCCAACAATTATTGCAAGGTCTTTACCGAGCTTTTCGTTCTCAAATTTGGATTCGTATATCTTGTGTAACGTTAGTTCCCCTCTTCTTAAAAGTGATTCATCGATAACGTCATCATGCACGAGTAAAAAGGCATGCATGATTTCAATTATTGCTGCTAACTTCAGAGCATTATTTTCAGCATCGTTATCCGAGTACCCCTTGTATGTTAACACAAGCAAAAAAGGTCTGATCCTCTTTCCAGGCCTTAGTACAAAATGTGAAAACTCAACGATCACATCTTTCAGTTCTCCTGGTGTATCTTCAAATAACCCATTAAGGATTCTTTGTATTTCCTGTTCTACGGCCTTCTGTATTTCAAGAGCTTCTTCTCGCATTCTATTTTGCCTCCATTAACCAGTTAGTTTGCAAATAAAATTATACCACACCTGTTTGAAATAGTCTAAAACTGGCAAATGTGGTATAATAAAATATATTGGAAAAGTAGTGAATCAGGAGGTGCATTATTTTTTGGATGTCACATTCAATGAAATTTCTAATGCTGCTGAAAATCTGAGAAAAAGAATCGAGAATGGTAAATCGTATGGTCTTGTAGTTGTGAATAAATCATTCGCCAGGACTTTGTTGAGATCAATAATCGATTTTTCAAAGATTTCTGACGTACTCATCATTGAGCCTGAAACTAATATCGGTATCGATGAAATAAGAAATGCCATAAATTTTTTAGAATTTACTCCTCAGGGTGATTCAAAATTTGTCATTATTTATGATGCTGACAAATTAACGCAGGAAGCAGCAAACGCTTTCTTAAAGACATTGGAAGAACCACCAGCTTATGCTGTCTTGATTCTTGTAACAACAAGGTGGAACTCTCTACTTCCAACGATAAGGAGCAGATTGCAGAAATTGTATGTCAAATTAGAAATCAGCTCTGAATTAAACGATTTTCAAAGATTTATAGCTTACTGGAACTACGATATGCTCAGAGAATTGGTGGGAGGAAACTACGACGTTCTTTCAGAAGATGAACTATTTGAATCTAAAACAGAAGATCTGTCAGATTTAACGATCTTCATGTCATTAAAAGAAATGTTCAAAAAGAATATCTCAGCGGATTTAAGAACCTTTAGTAAATTTCTTTTACGCCTTTCTAAGAAAAATGATGTCCGATTTCTGAAAATAACAGCAAAAGCGGTTATGTGGACTGCCTTCAAAGATGAAAGATTAACACTGAAAGAAAAGATTAGACTTGCACAAGTTTGTGATAGTGTGCTTAAAGCAAAAGTTTTTAACTTTAATTACCAGCTTACGTACTATACTTTATTACTTAACTTAAGAGGTGATAATCTGTGAGTTTACAAGCAACAGTCTATGGTGTTGAATTAATGCCAATGGGTAAGATTATCTATTACTTAGATAATGGTGAGAAAATGACCTATGGAGACTACGCAATTGTTCTCAGTGAGTTTGGAACTGATTACGGCAAAGTTCTTTTGGGGCCGAAAGATATAAGCATAGATGATGTAGACTACGAACTGAAGTCGGTTTTAAGAAAAGCAACGGTAGAAGATTTAGATATAATTCGCGAAAATGAGGAAATTGCAAAAAGAGCACGTGAAGTAACTATTGAACTTGTGAAGAAGCACGAATTGCCCATGAAAGTTCTGCAATCAAAATATATATTCGACAGGAGCAAGTTGGTAATATATTTTAGTTCAAAAACACGTGTGGATTTTAGAGAATTAGTAAAAGATATCGCAAAGGAATTCAAAACACGCATCGAACTTAGGCAAGTTGGTGCAAGAGATGAGATGAAATTCATTAAAGGATTGGGATTATGTGGTAAAAAGAGTTGTTGCTCTTATTTCTTAAGAGAGTTCGACAGTGTTACGCTAAAACATGCAAAACAACAACAGATGATGATTAATACTTCAAAAATAACTGGTCCGTGCGGAAGATTGCTGTGCTGTCTTACTTATGAACACGAATATTACATAGAAGCGCTCAAAAACATACCAGATGAAGGTTCAACGATATACTATGACGGTAAGATCGCTAAAGTAATAACTGTAAACGTCTTCCTCTCAAAAGTAACATTACAAACAGAAGATGGCGAGATGGTCGCACTCCCATTTACATACTTTAAGGAGGGAGAAAATGCGGGAAATTGGAAGGTTATTGATAGTGGTAGGAGTAGTAACTATTACGATGGGCTTGATGATATTGCTGATATCGAAGATGAGTGATTTGAAATGGTTGCCAGGAGATATTGTTATTAGGAAAAAGAATTTTGTGTTTATCTTTCCAATCACAACGATGATCATTTTAAGCGTAGCTTTAACGATTATATTGAATATAATTAGCAAATTTTTTAAATAAGAATGCCGAATGGTAGAGGGGGAAAGGGAAATGTACATTGGACTCGACCAGGGAACTACAAGCACAAGAGCTATACTTTTTGATAAAGACTTTGGGATAATTCACGAAGCGAGAAGAGAATTTAAACAGATATATCCGAAAGAAGGATGGGTTGAGCATAACCCTGATGATATTTGGCAAACAGTTGTGGAGGTTCTTGAAGAGTGTAAAAGAGTTGCAGATTCAAAAGGAGAAAAGATTGAAGTCATTGGCATAACAAACCAGCGAGAAACGGTTGTTGCATGGGATGCTGAAAGTAAAAGAACACTTTACAATGCGATAGTTTGGCAGTGCAGAAGAACAGCAGAGCGTTCAAGCTATTTAAGAAAGGAATACGGAACCGAAATCAAAAGAAGAACAGGTTTAGTTGTTGATCCATATTTTTCAGCAACGAAGATGGAGTGGCTCATCGAAAATGTGCCAGATGTAAAAGAAGCGTACAATAAAGGAACCTTAAGATTTGGAACAATTGATACTTTTCTTGCTTGGAAGCTTACAGGTAAACATGTAACAGATTATTCAAATGCATCAAGAACTATGCTTTTCAATATAAAAACCTTAGACTGGGACGATGAACTTCTTTCGCTATTTAATATACGAAGAGAATTTTTGCCGCAGGTAGTTGATACTGCACAGTTAATAGGCTATACAGAAGATGGTATACCAGTAGCTTCGTTAGTTGGTGACCAGCAGGCAGCACTTTTTGGGCAAACTGCTTTTCAAAAGGGAGATATTAAATGTACGCTCGGCACTGGTAGTTTCATATTGATGAACACTGGTAGTGACCTAATAACATCTGAACACAACCTGTTAACTACAATTGGATGGAAAATAAAAGATGAGCTAACATATGCACTTGAAGGAAGTGTTTTCATAACCGGCACATTGGTCAACTATCTTATTAGAAATCTTGGATTTGCAAAAGATAGTTCCGAATTAACGGAATTAGCCTTACAGGTTGGAAATAACGGAGGTATCTATTTCGTTCCAGCACTTACAGGTATAGGCGCACCGTACTGGGACCCGTACGCAAGGGGTTTGATAATTGGCTTAACACCAGGAACCGATAAGAGGCATATAATATACGCAGCATTTGAAGGTATAGCATTCTCTGTAGGACAACTCGTCATGCTAATGGAGAAGGAGAGTTCTATAAAGGTTAATACTCTCAAAGTAGATGGCGGTGTGTCGAAAAATAATCTTATAATGCAAATACTCTCTGATGTTGTCGGTTCAGTTGTTGAACGTCCAGTGAACAGGGAAACAACAGCCCTGGGTGCGGCAACATTGGCAGCTATGGCTCTTGGAATTGTCGACAAAAAGAAACTTCAAGAGATAAGAAAAATAGACAGAATCTTTACACCAAAACAGTCACGTGAGGAGGAGTTCGGTAAGTGGAAACAGGCTGTGAATCGTGCTTTGAGTTGGGAATCTTGACAGAAAAAGAATTGAAATCATTTGCGCGAACATTTTCCCAATGTCTTGCCGAAGGTGATGTTATAATACTTTCAGGTGAAATAGGCTCAGGAAAGACAACATTTGTAAGAGGACTTGTTACAGGTCTTGGATGCAGTGAAGAGATCGTTACAAGTCCAACTTTTACCTTGATGAACGTATATGCTTGTTCGAAGACGGTATATCACTTAGACGCCTATAGACTCAACGGAATAGAAGACGTTTTCTATGTACTCGAAGGTGAAATAGAAGACAGAAATGGTGTGTTTGTTATAGAATGGGGAAATCTGATAGATTCGTACTTCATAGAGGATGTTATCACTGTATTCTTCGAACATGAAGATGAAAAACACAGAAAGGTAAGACTGCGAGTACCATCAAAGAGGGTTAGCAGGTTCAGGAGGTGCTTAAACTTTGGAGAATATAAAGAACAATAAGAATAAAAGGAAGTTCAGCAGATTGGAGAAAGAAGCGAAAAAGGCCCGCGAAGAGCGAATATCTATTCCAAATACACTCCCAGCAATAGCTATGAGGAGTAACATGGTTATATTCCCAAACACGGTGGTTCCATTTTATGTTGGAAGAGAAATGTCCCTCATGGCTCTTGAAGAGGCTATGGAGAAAACAAATAATCTGGTTTTTGTTGTAAATCAAAAAGATCCTACCGTCGAGAATCCAACTGAAAATGATCTCTACAAGATTGGAACAGTTGTAAGGGTAATTCAAGTTGGTAAGCTTCCAGATGACACGTTCAAGGTTTTAGTAGAAGGTATCACAAGGGCAAGATGGACGAAGAATGTTGGCGAAAAGTTTTTCGTATTCGAACTCGATTTGCTAAGAACTCGATATGGTAAGTCTAAAAGGCTTATAGCTCTTATGCGGATGGTGAAAGAAGAGCTCCACAAATATGTTCAGTATTCAAGAAAAATACCGCCGGAGACGTTAATGCTGTTAGAAGACGTTGATAATCCGGATGTTTTCGCAGATATAGCCGCTTCACTTTGTCCAGGTACTATAGAAGAAAAACAAGAATTGCTTGAGATAGTACATCCCGCAAATAGGCTTGAGAAGATTCTCGATATTTTAGTTAGAGAAACCGAGTTGCTTGAGATAGAACAACAGTTAGACCAGAAAGTCAAGGAAAGAATTGAGAAAACCCAAAGAGAATACTACTTGCGCGAGAAACTTAGAGTTATTCGCGATGAGCTCGGCGGAGAAGAAGATGTCGAAATAAAGGAATTAAAAGCAAAAATAGAGGAAGGTAAATACCCAGATTACGTAAAAGAGAAAGCACAAGCTGAACTGCAAAGACTTGAAAAGATGTCACCATACGCTCCTGAAGCTAACGTCATACGGACTTATCTTGACTGGATTCTCAATCTACCTTGGTACGAGAAGACTGAGGACACATTGGATATAAACCTTGCTGAAAAGGTTTTGGAAGAGGACCACTACGGACTCGAAGAACCGAAAAGAAGAATCCTTGAATACCTTGCGACAAGAAAGCTGTCTGACAAGGCGAAGGCACCTATAATATGTTTCGTTGGACCTCCGGGAGTTGGAAAGACATCGCTCGCAAAATCGATAGCTCGGGCGATGAACAGAAAGTTCGGCAGAATGTCCCTTGGCGGATTGCGAGACGAAGCCGAAATCAGGGGACATCGAAGAACATACGTTGGTGCATTACCAGGAAGAATCATACAGCTAATCAGGAAACTTGGAGTGAGGAATCCCATAATACTTTTAGATGAAATAGACAAAATGGGAATAAGTTTCCAAGGAGATCCAGCATCTGCACTCCTTGAAGTGCTTGATCCCGAACAGAATAAGGACTTTGTTGACCTATACATCGAGTTACCATACGACCTATCCGAAGTACTATTTGTAACAACCGCTAACGTAATATACTCAATACCACCAGCACTGAGAGATCGTATGGAAGTTATTGAAATTTCAAGTTACACGGATGTTGAAAAATTTCATATTGCGAAGAAGCACATAATTCCAAAGATATACGAAGAATTCACAGAAACAGATAAGAAGGTTTTTGAATTCAAAGATGAATCGATAGGGAAAATTATAAATGAATATACAATGGAACCTGGTGTAAGGGAACTTGAAAGACAGCTTAGAAGCGTCATTAGAAGAGCCACATTGGAATACACAAAAGTCGGAAAGAAAGTTGTAATTACTCCCGAAAAAGTATCAGAATATCTTGGACCAAGCAAAGTCAGAGAAGAAGACAGATTAGATGAACCACTTGTAGGTGTTGCAACAGGACTTGCATGGACACCAAACGGTGGAACTACACTCTATGTAGAGAGCACACTTTTACCAGGCAATGGCGGACTGATAATAACCGGACAATTGGGCGATGTTATGAAAGAATCGGTAAGAATTGCTTTAAGTCTTGCCAAAAAGATGTGCGGCGATGAATATGCTGAAAAGTTTTCGAAAAACGATATACATATACACGTGCCAGAAGGCGCAGTACCAAAAGATGGTCCAAGCGCGGGAATTACTATAACAACAGCTCTGGTCTCTATAATCAAGGATATACCCGTTCGAAACGACATAGCAATGACTGGCGAAATAACGCTCAGAGGTCGTATATTACCGGTCGGCGGAATTAAGGAAAAGGTATTGGCGGCTTACAGAAAAGGAATCAATACAGTCATTATGCCTAAGAAGAATGAAGTTGATTTGGAAAAAATACCAAAAGATGTGTGCGAAAAGATGAAGTTTGTGTTCGTCCAAACTATAGATGAGGTACTGGAGGTGGCACTCTGTGACAAATCTAAACAAGAAAAATCCGATGCAATTACAAAAAAGAATAGCGGAAAACGTAGAACTCGCAAAGGTGATAGCAACTCCAAACGATAGATTTCCTGACCCCCTCCTTGGGGAATTCACGTTTGTTGGAAGATCAAATGTTGGAAAATCAAGCTTATTAAATGCGCTCTTAGGAAAAAAAGTTGCTTTTGTTAGTAAAAATCCAGGAAAGACGAAAACAATAAATTATTTTAAGGTTAACGGAAAGTTTTATTTTGTAGACCTTCCCGGATATGGTTACGCAAGGACTTCAAAAAAAGATAGAGAAGAGTGGAGGAAGATTATAGAAAGATACTTTTCAGAAAGAAGTTGGAATATGAAGCTCCTCTTTTCACTTATTGATTCGAGGCACGAATTGATGGAATCCGATGAACAGCTTCTCGAATGGTTACAGATCTTAGGAATTAGTCCAGTTGTGTTGCTGACGAAAACAGATAAACTCTCTTCTAATGAGCTAAACAAGCAAATCTCTTATTTCAAAAGAGTCCTTTCTGAATATGGTGTAGAAAAAATCATTCCTTGTTCATCTTTGAGCAAGGAAGGCATAGAAGATGTATGGAAAGTTATAGTTGAAGCCCTGCAAAACTCGGAAGAGTAATTCTGAATATTTAAAATTATTCACAACAAACAGGAGGTTTTTAGTAGATGATAAAAAGAGAGATAGAATCACTACTTAAGAGTTATCTCATGGAAACAGGAATGGAGTATGATTTCGTTGTAGAGATTCCGGAAGAAAAATTTGGAGATTTTTCGACTAACATAGCATTAATTGGAGCGAAATTCTTTAAAAAACCACCACGTGAAGTCGCCAAGTACTTTGTGGAGAAATTAACTGGACATCCTATGTTTGACGAAATTTCAATCGCAGGTCCTGGGTTTATAAACTTCAAAGTATCAAAAACTTTTTACAGGGATTTCTTGGACAACTTCCTAAGAAGTCCTGAAGGAATCTGGAGATTCAAGAACAAAGGAAAAATATTGTTGGAATATGGTAGTGCGAATCCAACAGGTCCTCTTACAGTTGGACATGGTAGGCAGGTAGTTATAGGTGATGTTCTGGGTAATATCCTAAGGTATATCGGTTTCGATGTAACTAAAGAGATGTACTTAAATGATGCCGGAAGGCAGATAAAACTCCTTTCAAAGTCAGTTTGGGCAAGGTACAATCAACTCCTTGGATACGAAGAACCAATACCCGAGGACGGTTACAAAGGCGATTATGTTATCGATATTGCAAGGCTCGTATTAAAGGATTGCGGTAATAGATTTTTCAGAACATGGGACAACGAAATTGAAGATATTTTCAGGGATTACGCACTGCGCGAAATCACGAAAATGTTTGATAAGACCTTGGAAATGTTAGACACCAAGTTTGATAACGTTTATAGTGAGAAGAGCCTGATAGATGATGGAACTGTAGATGAAGTGCTAAATATACTGAAAGAAAAAGATTTAACCTACGAACATGAGGGTGCACTTTGGCTTAGAGTGTCACGCTTTGTGAATGATAACGATAAAGTTTTGATAAAGAATGATGGCAGCTATACATATTTCCTAACCGATATTGCATACCACTACAAGAAGTTTAAGAGGGGCTATGACATCGCAATCGATATCTTTGGAAGTGATCACCATGGTCATCTTCCAAGAATGTACGCAGCGATGAAAGCTTTGGATGTACCGGAAGATTTTCTCGTTTTCTTACTTCACCAGTTTGTGACTTTGAAACGTGGTGAAGAGATTGTAAAAATGAGTACAAGAGCCGGAGAATTTGTAACACTTGATGAGCTGATAGAGGAAGTTGGCAAAGATGCTACAAGATATTTCTTTGCTATGGTAGATGTAAATACTCATTTAAATTTTGACTTGGAACTGGCAAAATCGAAAACGAATGAAAACCCCGTTTATTATGTACAATATGCTCATGCCAGAATTTCAAGTATCTTTGAAAATGCAAGACAAAAAGGTGTTCAATTTAATCTGTTAGAAAACATTGAATTACTCGAAAACGAGAGTGAAATGAAAATTATAAAACACATATCGTCTTTCGATGATATATTAGAAAGATGTAAAGAAAAACTTTCACCACACTATCTCACTGACTACCTCGAGACGCTTGCTTCCGCGTTTCACAAGTATTATGCTGAGTACAAGATAGTTGACACTGACAATCCAGAACTCACAAATGCAAGGTTAAATTTGGCTCTTGGTGTAAAGATCATACTTTCAGAAGGCTTAAAACTACTCGGAGTGAGTGCGCCCGAAAAAATGTAAGATAAGAATAGTAAAATATTAAAGCTAATTGAGAAGGTGCTTTATTATGGACGTTCAGCAGTTACTTTCGAAGTATATGTTGGAAATCTCAAAGGTGGAAGACGAAAAGACTCTCTATACTGCACTGAGTGAGATTATAAAACGCGTTTTAGACTTTCAGGTATTAAACATTCTGAGCTCTGGAAATGTAATTTATTTAGAACCTAATGGCGTATCGATAAGTGAGAACTATTACAGCGATTATATCAGTTGGGTTGAGGAAAGGTTACATCCAACGTTTTTACCATTTGAAGACCTGTATGTAGGTCTTGTTCCAATATTTAAAGGAAAGAAGAGCCTTGCTATAGCTGTACTTTTAACAACAAGTGAACCAACTCCAGAGATAATTGATTACCTCCAGTTAATTGCATATCTGTCGGGAATTACGTTGGAGAACCTTAGATTGTTCAAGATGGTGGATGATTCGAGAAAGTATTTTGAGACAGTGCTTAACGTTTCAAACGATGGCATTCTGGTATTTAAAGACACAGAAATCGAGTTTATGAATCTTAAAGCCAAACAAATTCTTGAGGAAAGTGGGTCTTTGCTCGAAAAAATTCGAGAAGAAGTTGAGCACGAGTCAGGTTTTTTCGAATTCGAAAAGGAGAGCACATTTTTCAGTATAGCTATTAAGAAGGTCGAATTTTTCGGTGAAGAACGTTTCTTGGTAAGTTTGAGAAACATAACGACTGAAAAGGAAATTCAAAAGTTAAAAGAAGTCGACAAAATAAAGACCAATTTTATAGCGAACATTTCACACGAATTGAGGACGCCTTTAGCTGCCATAAAGGCTTACACAGAAACGATGCTTAACATGCCAATGACATTGGAAGAAATCCAAGAATTCCTTACCATTATTCAAACTCAGTCTGAAAGGCTTGAAAATTTGTTGAACGATTTACTTGATTTTTCACAAATTGAATCTAACACTATGAAGATAGTAAAGGAGAACACGGACATATGCAAGATTGTTGAAAATGTTGTGAAGTCTGCAAAACAAATGGCAAGTGATTATAACGTTGACATCATGGTCGATTGCAAGAACGTGACTGTAAATTGTGACCCGGGGCGTATGGAACAAGTTCTTCTAAATTTAGTGACGAATGCTATCAAATTCTCAGACAAAAGCAAGGAAGAAAGATATGCGAAAATCGAGGCAATAGATGAAGATGATCAGATCAGATTAATGGTCTCAGACAACGGAATAGGAATTCCTGGTGATAAGCTGGACAAGATCTTCGACAAGTTTTACAGGGTCGATAATGATCTTACATATTCAATACCGGGAACAGGTCTTGGACTTGCGATTGTTAGAGAGATTGTTCAATTGCATAAAGGCACAATCCAGGTAGAATCTGAAGAAGGTAAGGGCAGTATCTTTACTGTAATTATACCAAAATAATAATCCAAGAGGGAATAATAATGATTAAAGAGCTACTAAACACAGTTACTGAGATACCTACACCTGACATAGTGGTACAACAGATAATCTCAACAGCTTCAAATCCAAATTCGAGTGCAAAAGACCTCGAAAAGGCTATATCTATGGATGTCGGGTTATCAACCAAAATATTGAGGTTAGTTAACTCCGCGTATTATGGTCTTCCACGCAAGATAACTAAGCTAAGTGAAGCGATTGTAATCGTAGGTTTCAAAACGGTCAGAAATCTTGCGTTAAGCGTCTTTACTTATTCGGCACTTCATTCGAAACATACCTTTATCGACCATGATAAATTATGGTCTCATTTCATGTTAACAGCAGTGTTTTCAGAGCATATTGCAAAAAGCATAGGTTTCATAAACAGAGAAGAAGTTTTCTTGGCTGGGATGATGCATGATATTGGGAAGTTGGTACTTGATTTGATGTTTCCCAAGTATACCTATGAAATTTCAAAAGTTGGTGAAAGATCTCAAGTACCGTTTTTTCTTTTGGAATACAAGGGAAATGTTGAAAATCACATGGAGATAGGTGGTGAACTCCTAAGATTGTGGAAATTCCCAGATGAATACATAAGTGTAGCGCAATACCACGAGAAACCATCATTGAACCCAGATTCTCGTTATATAGAGATGATATGTATAGTCCACTTAGCAAACGTTTATTCTAACATATTCCTACCTGGCTATTCACTGTCATACGGTGAACCGTACCTTGACCCGTTTGCTTTAAGTGTTTTGGGGTTGAAACCTTCTGCCTTGAAAGTAATATACAATGAACTTGATAGAGTGTTTGATAAATCTAAAGATATAATATACGGAGGTGTTGAAGATGAAGCAGGAATACAAGCTTAAAATGCTCGAATCAGAGTTGCGAAAAGTGATTTCTGAGGCGCTGATGGAAATGAAGGACGAATTCATAGAAAAATCAAGGTCTCTCATAACGATCTCAAGAGTAGAAGTATCAAAAGACAAAAGATATGCTGATATTTATGTTAGTGTCCTTGGTGACGAAAATAAAAGAAAAGAGATTTTGGAATACATTGAATCTAAGAAGGGGTATTTTAGAACTTTCGTAGCCAAGAATATAAGAATGTATGTAGCTCCCGAGTTGAGGTTTAAAGAAGATAAAGGCATTGAAGCAACTGTGAGAATAGGTCAGCTGCTTGATTCAATTAAAGAAAATAAAAAACTAGGCGATAACGAATAAGGGATATTCTAATAAACGGAGGGGTCCGTATGGAGGTTATAAAAGGTTTGGGAGTACCAAATGTTGACCAAGAATTTCAAAAGAAATCTCCAATGCCGAACACACATGTACAAACAACCGAAAATAACTCTAATCATCAAAGTGAGCAAATCGGTGTAGTCACTCCTCAATCTGAAAATATTGACTTGTTTAAGGAAAACCTTGAAAAATTAAAGAAAATTTTTAGAGGAGAAGCTGAATTCAAAATAGATAGAGATACAAACATGGTCGTCATAAAGATCAAAGATCCCGAAACGGGGGAAATTATTCGCCAGATTCCTCCAGAACTTGCAGTGAAACTCGCAAAGAATATACAGGAATTGTTGGGGGTTTTGATGGACGAAAGGGTGTGATTAAATGGACCTTTCAAGTATAGCAAATAACATCAATTATCGCTACCAGGGTTCGTCACGGCTGCAAATCGGCGGTGCGGTTAGTGGTCTGGATACACAATCTATCATTGAAAAGTTATTAGAAGTTGAGTCAATGCCCCTCCAGAGACTCAATGAAAAATATTTGCAATATACTTATTTACAAAAGGCCTATCAAAAGGTCTCAGATAAGATTAGAGATTTCTATACATACCTGTCAAACTTCTCGCTCCAGGCAACACTTATACCTAAAAGTGCCACAGCCTCAAATTCTATCCTCAGTGCGGTTGCCACGCCAACTGCTCAAGACGGTACATACAATGTCGAAGTATTGTCACTTGCTACAAACAGCATATTCTTAGGTGAGGACTTTGGAAAGACTATTACATCGGCAGATATGGTTGGTGACATAGATGCAAGATACGTTCCACAGAATTCAACTGTGAAAATAAAGATAGGTACGAATGAGACAACGATTAATGTTGCGACAACAGATACGATAAATGATGTCGTTGCCAATCTTCAAAACGCACTTTCAAGCCTCGGTGCGAACGCGACCGTTACCTTTACGGATGGTAAACTTAAAATAACATCTGATAAGGCGTTTCAGATTTCAAATACGTCTGGTAACTTCACTTTTGTTTTCAGATTAAACGACGCGGTTATGACTCAACAATCCGGAACATTCACCTTGGAAAGTAGCGGAAATGTCGGAGCGTACTCAACATATAAGACACTTTCTAATCTCGGAATTACTGGCGACAGAACTCTAACGATTAATGGAACAAATATAACTTTAAAAGATACAGATACGATTAGGAACATAGTTCAGAAAATAAATAGTTCAGTCTCTTCAGTACTCGCAACTTATGACGATAAAAACGGAAGGTTAGTCATAACAAGCAAAACAACAGGAGACAATATTATTGATGTGACAGGTGATAGCGATTTACTAACCATTCTAAGACTGGACACTGGTACCTTTACACTTGGAAGTGTTGCACAGGTAAACGTAACATTAAATGGATACACTGAACAATTGACCTCAAGAACTAACAGTCTGACATACAACGGGCTGACGCTTAATTTAACAGCAACTGGAGCAACAACAGTTACAGTTTCAACAGACAAGGATAAGATAGTCGAGCGTGTGAAAGAGTTCGTAAATAGGTGGAACGAGTTGACCGATTTTCTTTATACAAAACTCACTGAGAATAAAGTTAGAGGTAAAACAGAAGACCAGATGACTGAAGATGAGAAGATTCAAGGATTACTTAAGAGCGATTCGTTCATAAGAAGAACATTTGACAAATTCAGAAGCTTCTTAACAATGAACATTGATGGAAAAACTTTGAATACTCTTGGAATTGAATCTGGTGATACAGGAAAAGGTTTCACTAACACAATGAGAGGTAAAATTACCTTGAATGAAGACAAGCTGAAAAGTTTCATCGATGCCAACGGTGCGGAAGCGGTCTGGCAATTTTTTGGGAATACTGAGGGAACTAAAGGATTGGCGCTTCAAATAAAAGATTACAGCTGGACATTGACAAAATTCAACGGCGAAATAGACACAGTTGCTGGTTTGAACGGAAGGCTCGAGAGAGAGAAACGAATACTTTCCAAGCGTATGGCCACAATGCTTGAGTACTTGCAGAAAAAAGAGCAACAGCTCTGGGCAAAGTACTCAACGCTTGAAAGTGCACTGGCAAAATTGCAAGCACAAGGTGGATTCATGGCTCAGGCGTTTGCTCAAAAGAAGTGATAGAATTAATATTTATCTCTTTAGTTCTGAATAATATCGACAGCAATCTTTCAAAAAACAAATCTCGCATTTTGGTGATACAGGTTTACAAATATTCTTTCCAAACTCAACCATAGAACCATTTATTGGACCCCAAAGTTCGGGGTCCAATATTTTTGTTAATTGTTCTTCTGTATCTTCTGGTCTCTTTGTATTAACCCAACCCAATCTGTTGGAAATTCTGTGAACGTGTGTATCAACAGCAAGTGCAGGTCTTCCAAAACCAACATATAGGACGATATTCGCCGTTTTTCTACCAACACCGGGAAGACGCAGCAATTTTTCTAGCGTGTCAGGTACTACCCCATTATACTCTTCTAAGATTATCCTTGATACTTGAACTATTCTTTCTGCTTTCTCTTTATATAAACCAGCTGGTTTTATCAAATCGTAAAGTTGCGTTGGGTTCAAATTTGCTAAGATTTCTATATTGTTATACACTTCAAAAAGTTGTTTTGCAGCAACGTTTGTATTCTCGTCCCTGCTTCTTTGACTCAGTATAGTTGTTATTAGAACTTTGTATGGATCCGTTTCTGAATGAGGTCGTGGGAAATGTTCTATTATTAACTTCGACAACATATTGAAGTCTTTACAATTAAGACTTCTTCTTTTCATACTCTTCAATAAGCCTCCTTGCGTTTGCCTCATCGTTTTTCATCTGATCTATTAGCTCGCCGATGGAAGAAAATTTTATCTCTGGTCTCATAAATTCCAAGAATTCCACTCGAATTTCTTGCCCGTAGATGTCTGAGGAAAAATCTAATATGTATACCTCATATTTTAACTTCCTTGAATGCTCTATTGTAGGCCTGTAACCAACATTCATCAAGCCATACTTTTGAACAGGCAGATAGACTTTTACAAAGTAGACACCTGGCATCGGTTCAACAAGATAATGGTCTGGTCTTTTTATATTTGCAGTTGGAAATCCCAGCTTTCTTCCTATTTGCTTATCTCTATATACAGTTCCGTGTATTGAGTAATTTCTACCAAGAAATTTTCTGACCTCTGAAACCTGTCCGTTCTTTATGAGTTTTCTTATATAACTGCTGCTTACCCTTACACCATCCACAATTACGGGCGGTATAACCTCAAGTCTTATTCTCTTTTCATTGCAAAGTTTAGAAAGTAAAACAGTATCCCCAATTCCGCCTTTTCCAAATCGAAAATCATGACCAACAACTATACCATCTATGTTAGAGGAAATCCTTTCAAAAAATTCTTCTGGCTCAAAATTCTTTATATTTGGCAGTTCAAGTATTTCAACGTCACCATAAACGGAAAGCAGTTCAAATCGATCTTCAAGTGATGTAATTAACCCATCAAAATTTCCAGTGTAGTATTCCATTGGGTACACAATTGTGTATACACGAGCACCACAATCATTAAATTCGCATAGCTCCTTAAGCCTTGAAAGTATTTTTACATGTCCCTTATGAACACCATCAAAAACACCAATAGTTATGTACATCTATCAAACACTCCTCCTGATTTACTCCTTGTGTCTTCTTAGAAATATCTGACTAATTTCAGAAAACTTTAGAGGTCTGTGACTTTCTCCGATATCCATCTTTATGAAATATATCAAAGCTGCAAGCCTCAGAATGAATGCCAACATGAACATGATGTTGTAACCTGTTAAATTTCCAATAGTGACATCTCTAATTGCTTTCAAGGTAAAGCCACCAGCAAGTGAGGCTATCAGAGATGCAACGCCTGCGACAAAAGCATGCATGGATATGTATACCTCGCTCGGCTCATCTACTATTCTTAAAAGCAAAGTAAAATATGCGAGGTTTATAGCACTCCAAGCCATCGCGGCAACAGTCACATCAATCAAGAGCAAATACTTATAGTTGCTCGGAGTCATAATTGAATACAGAAACGGTATTCCGAGAGCAAGTGTAATACCGTACCTTATCATATTCTTTTCACCAATGTTGCTCGTTACCTTTCCATAGAAAGTGTAAAAGAACATAGCAAGGACTGAATTCACAACATTGAGTACACCAAGATATGAATAAGGAACCTTCAATTGAGAAACCTCGAAATAGCTAAAGAACGGGCCAGCAAATTGAATTGCAAAATTCCATATAAATACAAACAACAAGAAATTCCAAAACTTCTTGTTTCTCAAAGTTCCAAGTGGCATCAATAAACTATACTCTGCAACTTTTGTCTCTGGTATATCGTGTAAATATAAAAGGTATGCCGTTACTATAAATATCACAGATGAAACGGAATAGATCAGCAACAATGCAAGTTCTCTTTCAAAGTACTGAAGAATTAGAGAATACAAAACCCACGCAATTAGACCTGCAAAAGTTGCAATAGTATTCCTCATGCCGAAATACCTGTTCCTCTGCTCCTCAGGAACTATATTTTTCATTGCGGAGGTCCATAGACTACCAACTAAGCTGTTAAGTACACTGAAAAGAACAAAAGGAACCGCAACGATAATATCGTTCCTAATCCTTCCAATTATTGAGATAGGCAGAACGATAAATCCTGTTCGTGCAATTAGTGCAAGCCAAAATATAGCCTTTTGTTTTGACGGTATCAATTTGTATATCATGGGAGTTAGAAACTGTATCAATTGTGACGTTGCTGGTAAAACCGCTAAAACTGAAACAAGTAGCGGATCAAAGTCATAGTAAAGAGCAAGGGTTGAATATACAAACCCCTGTGTGGCGTTGAATGCAAGTGTGTAAAGGGCTCCTTCCAAAACAGAAAGTTTCATCGTCTTGTTGTACATTAGTTGATCTGCTCCTTAATCTTCAATATTCCTTTCATATATTTATATTATCACTGTAGATTAAGTTGTTAAGAGTCATTCATTTGGCATTTATGTTAAAAGTATTAAAAAAGGGCACTCATCAATTCTGCAGAGTGCCCCTATACGATCGCTGATTTTTATAATTCCAAAATAGTTATTTTAATCCGGTTCTTGCAATACCTCTTACGAAATACTTCTGTGTGAAAAGGAATATAACAACAACTGGCAGTATACTAAACGTTGCGGCAGCCATCAACATGTTGTAGAGAGTACCAACCTCTGAGCTAAATGCTTGAAGTCCAACAGTTAGTGTTCTGTATTTTGGACTATTAGTTACTATCAGAACCCACAAGAACGCATTCCAGCTTCCTACAAATTTCAACAATGCACTGGTTATGACAACAGGTTTACTTAAAGGAACAACTATTTGCCACAAAAATCTCCAGTGCGACGAGCCATCTATCTTTGCAGCATCAAAGAGTTCTGTTGGAATACTCATGAAATGCTGTCTCATCAGAAATATAGAAAATACGCTGACAACCCATGGAACGATAAGGGCGTAATACGTGTCAATCCATCCAAGCTTAGTTACTGTTATAAAATTCGGCACAAGCAAGACCTCTCCCGGTACCATCATTGTAGCTAAGAATATGCTGAAAAGAATCTTCTTCCCAGGGAAATTCATCCATGAAAATGCATAAGCAGCCATTGCTGAAATAATGACTTCGAGAATCGTCGTCACAACGGCAACGAATATTGTGTTTGCGTAATACCGTCCAAATGGCGCAGCATTCCAAGCATCAACGTAGTTCTGAAAGATGTTTTTGACAACTTCTGAAAACATGAAGGTCAGGCTAACAGTTTGAATATTGTCATCGACAAAATAAACAGGATGGACACCTTCCATGACTATCTCAACATTCTTTCCTTCTTTTACAAGAATATCTTTTACAAAAGCTGGCGCAGTTTTTATTTTCCATGCATATATAGTGCTCTCGTATATATTTCTCAGATTTTGCATCTCTTGAATGTTCAATGTAATGTCCTTGAATAGATTTTCAGAATTATCTATCTCTTCAGCAAAAGCATCAAGTTTAGATTTTGTTGACATGTACGACAAATTGAAGCCTACAACCTCTTCTATTCTTTTTGTTAGATTTTCAAACGATACTGATGCTTCTTTTTCTACATCTATTCCATTCTCAAGTGCTATATTAATAAGATTTCCTATCAATGTCTTTATACTTGTCAATTCGCTGGAACTCAGTTCATACTCTTTCAAAATCCTATCATCCAATCTCTTTGCAAACTCTTCAACGACACTATTCAGTGGAACGTTTCTAACTATCTCCTGCAACAATTTGTTGTCTTTCAAGTCTTCTGAACGCTTAATAAGTAGCTCAATTCGTTCTTTTTTCGTCATTGGTACTGCGATAATATCGCTGTCAACAACAAGAGACTGTATTTGTCCAAAGTAAGTAGCAACCTCTGTGTAGAATTTTATGTTTTGTAAATATGTGCCCAAACCACCTCTGAAAACGTTATTATAATTATCGCTTATCTCATTAAAACCATCGTAAACGAAGTTGTAATTATTAATGATACTCAGAATTTCGTGTATCTCTTTATCACTCAAAACAAGCTCAGTACCTGCTTTAAATTTCTCAAGTTTTGTTTTCAGCTCTTCGATATCTTTCTGTTTTGCTCTCAAGAAGTTCTCAAAATTGCCTCTTTCTTCATCATCTACTATTCTATCTATACCAAAAGTCATTATAGTATCTATCGTATCAAAGAGAGAATCTAGTGTCATAAGTAAGTTGTTTGTAAATTCAGACCTTTTGAAATATGGGTTAGCTCCACTCTTGTAATACAGAAACACACTTTCAAAAAACTCTTCTGGAGTACCATACTCGTTGCTAAATTCTTGAGGTAACTCGAGTTTTTGAATAAACTCGTCAAGCTTTTGCTTGTCTATACCATAGCTGTACTTCGCATTCTTCAATGGTATCCGAAGTGTTCCTCTATAAAACGGATCATCGTTTACGACAAGGTTCAAACCAGTGCTTTTTTTAGAAACGAATGTAAGCGCTTCTCTAAGACTCAATCCTTTGGCTGTCGAGACAGTACCTGTAGAGGGAACTACTTTTACAATCCTACTTGATAAAAATGATTTTGTAGTCCATCTTGGGGGCCAAGAATTTACTTCAGAAGGAAGCTTGAAAGAAGTTACAAGCATCCAGGCAAAAGGTGCTATCATGACAACAGTTCCAATAATTAACAACACATATATGAACAACTTTTTAAGCTCTCTCATACATTTTCCCCCTCAGCTGACATACTCTACAACTTTGTCGCCAACTTTGTACTGGATGAATGTGAAGACGAGAATTACTAAGAATAGTAGGTAAGCTGCAGCACTTGCTATACCCATCCTCTGTTGTCGGTAAAATAGATCAAAGACGTAGTAAACCATTGTCATACCGCTGTTTCCGTAAGGACCTGGAAGTCCATCGTAGAGTATGAATACTTCCTGGAAGACTTTGAAAGCACCTATCACAGATACTATGAGTAGGAAAAATGTTGTTGGAGAAAGTAGTGGCCATGTTATTTTGAAAAACTTCTGCATACTATTCGCACCATCCACTTCCGCTGCTTCATAGTAAAATGTGTCGATGTTCTGCAGGCCTGCTAAGAATATCATAGCGTTGTATCCAACACTCTTCCAAATTGAAACAATGCTCACAGTTGGTATGGTCCACTTTGCATCTTTCAACCACTTGACAGGTTGCAAACCCATTGAAGTCAATATATAGTTTAACAATCCAACATCATCGTTGTATATCCATTTCCAGATCAATCCAACAGCAACGCTTGATGTAACAAATGGTATGAAAAAAGATGTTCTGAAAAATGCTTTAAACCTTATATCATTGTTTAATAAAAGTGCTATTAACAACGCTAAAGTCAAGCCAATAGGAACGGTGAGGATAACGTAATACGTCGTGTTGAGAAGTGCTTTTGCAAAGAGATTTTTTTCAGAGGCATCGAGTAGGTAATCTATTAGACCATAAGACTGATTGTTTAGACTTGCTGACAATTGGAACTCAAAGACAAGGTATGAAATAATAAATATAATAGCACTAATCCACGCATGTTCTTTAATTAGACTGGTGAACGTAGATTTTTTCCAAAAATATACGATTGCTGCCGAGAACAATATGAACATCAAAATTGCCGCCAGTAACGAGAGGGATTGACGTAAAACAAGATAAATTAGAACAACAGCTATATAAGTTGCTATGAATAAAACATCTCTTCTCGTCCTGCTTCTTTTGATTACAAACTGGACAATGGCAAATACCAACATTGTCGTCAAGAATGCAATGGCAATATAGAGTAAGCTGTAGATTAATCCCTTGTAAAAGGAAAATTTTACAGGATAGTCAAATTTAAGAATCTCTTTGTAGTTCCCTAAGCCGTAGAAAAATGGGTTTTTCATGTTTCGAAAATCCCATTTAAAGAAACTTAGAACGAAGGAAAATCCAATTGGCCAGAATGTAAATACACTCAGCACCAGCAAAGCTGGCAGCAAGAACATGTAAGCAAGCAACCCTTCCTTAAACTTACGTATGTTCGTCTTTAACACGTTTCCACCCCCGTACACTATTTTGCCAATTTAAGATATTTGACATAGTTTTACAAGATATACGATGAAATATTCTCGTCTTTTACTATTTCTCCGAGTTTTTTTACAACAAATTCTCCATCGATGACTACTTTCTTTTCTTCCACTTCAGGTGCTTGGAACATGATGTCTTCTAAGAGCTTTTCAACAACGGTGTACAGTCTTCTTGCGCCTATGTTTTCAAGTCTTTCATTAAGTTGATATGCGATCTTCGCTATCTGTCGTATCGCGTCTTGAGTAAAATCAAGCTCGACACCCTCGGTGTACAACAGCGCTTTGTACTGTTTTACAAGAGCATTTTCAGGTTCAGTTAATATCCTTATAAAATCATCCTCTTTTAGAGGTTCAAGCTCAACTCTTATAGGAAATCTTCCTTGCAGTTCTGGGATGAGATCTGTCGGTTTTGTCATGTGGAACGCCCCGGCTCCGATGAAGAGTATATAATCGGTTCTCACTGGTCCATACCTTGTTGTCACTGTAGTTCCTTCAACTATTGGCAGTAAGTCTCTTTGCACACCTTGTCTTGAAACATCAGGTCCATGTGTTTGCCCCCCACCCGCTACTTTATCAAGCTCGTCAATAAATATGATTCCTCTCTCTTGTGCGAGCACCAACGCTTTTTGCACAACTTCATCCATATCTATAACCTTTTCTGACTCAATAGGTGCCAATACCCTCCGAGCTTCGGAGATTTTCATCCTCCTTCTTTTCTTCTGCTTTGGTAGAATATTTCCCAATACCTGAGAAAAATCTATCCCCATATCTTCCATATCGGGAATTCCCACAAATCCAACGCCTGGTGTAGACGCCTCAACATCTATTTCGATCTCCATGTCTTCCAATTCACCATTCTTGAGTTTTTCTCTTAATTCTGCTCTTCGCCTTCTAATGTCATGCTCATCAGGTTGCTCTGATTGCGGTTGAAAACCGAATATATTTGCAAATGGTACACTCTGTTTTTTACTTGGGACGAGTGCCTCAAGAATTCTCTCCTCCACGAGTTCTTTAATCTTCGGTTCTACTTCTTTTATCTTCTCTTGCTTAACCATATTGACCGCGATTTCAACAAGATCGCGTATCATGGATTCTACATTCTTTCCAACGTAGCCCACTTCTGTGAACTTTGTCGCTTCAACTTTCAAAAACGGAGAACCTGAGAGTTGTGCCAATCTTCTTGCTATCTCGGTCTTTCCAACACCTGTTGGACCTATTAACAGTATATTCTTAGGTATTACTTCTTTTCTCCATTCTTCTGGCAACCTCTGTCTTCTTATCCTATTACGAATTGCGATAGCGACAGCCTTTTTCGCTTCATTCTGCCCTATTATGTATTTGTTTAGCTCTTCTACTATCTGACGGGGTGTTAATGTATCGAAATCGTGCATTTTTCACACCTCCACTTTATTACTTTCATACTCTTATATCTTCCAGTCCAATACTCAGCTCTTCATTTGGCGTAACACACGTCATTGACCATTGTCCAGATATCATTTTTTCATATGCTTTCTTTACCGCTTCCAAATCTACTGCTTTTACATTTTCTATTATCTCATCTAACGTCTTAACTCTTAAGTCATTGGCTAAATATTGTGTGTAAAGCGAAATGAGAGATGATGTACTTTCTGTAAGTAACTCCAAATATCCAAGCAATCGTTTCTTTCCATAGTCAAAGAGCTTCTTAGTAATTTCCAAGTTTTTCAGCAAACCGAACAGCTCGCTAACAAGTGCATTTGAGTTTTCAATTGAAGTGGCCGCATAGATGAGGAAAACTCCCCATTCTTTTCCTTGTAAGTGAGAAGCGCTTATATCGTAAACCAGTCCTTTTCTTTCCCTTATCTGTTCAAAAAGGACAGAACTCATACCGCTTCCAAGCAGTGTTTTGAGAACCATAGCTCCGTAGATATTTTCTTCATCAGAAAGCGATATTCCGTTATGAGAAAAAAGAAAATGCATCTGTTGTGTCTCTTGAAATTTATCGTAAACAATTCCTGGCTTGAGCATAGAGTTTTGTTTTGTAGTTCGAATACCCTCTGAGAGATCTAGTTTTTTCTTAACGTATTCGAGATCTTTCTTGTCTATATGACCAGCTATCAAGACTTTAACGTTATAGGGTGCGTACATTTCGGAATGGAACTGTACGATATCATCTATCGTTATGCTTTTTATAGTTTTCTCATTGCCGATTACAGATTTTGAATGTGGACCGTCTATCAGTTCATCAAAGAATTTGTTAAACAACCTCTGCTCAGGAATTTCCATATCTGAATAGTACTCTTGGAGGATGATCTTCCTTTCTAGTTCCACGTTCCTTTCGATAAAGTAAGGCTCAAAAACTATTTCTCGTAAAATATCGAACGCTGTCTTGAAATACGATGATGGGACTTTGGCATAATAAACGGTGTCCTCTTTGTCGGTCCATGCATTTAAGCTTCCACCAACTTCCTCAATGGGAAATTTTATATCTTTCAGTGTTCTTTTTCTTGTTTTTCTAAAAACTGTGTGTTCAATGAAGTGAGAAATACCGAGTAAATGGTCCGGTTCATAAACCGGACCACTGCCAACAATGAAAGCTATTGTTGCAGAACGAACACCAGGGATTTCGTAATAATAAACGTTCTCCGCTATTTTTATCATAGATTGATCATTCAACCCTCCTTAGTTGAAAACGACCAGTCTCATCTATGCTTACAACTTCTACCTTGATTCTGTCGCCAACTTTGAACGCGTTCGGTTTCATATTACCAAGCTTGCTCGCATGAGTCAAACCTGTTTTACCCGGTGCGATTTCCACGAATATACCGTAGTTTTCAACGCGCGTTACTTTTCCATCGTATACATCACCAACATTCACATCTCTAAACATGTTTTTAATGTATTCGACGGCCTCATTGACTTTCTCTGCGTTAACACCACTAACTGTTACTTTTCCACTCTCGTCATCAAGAGCTATCTCTACATCAAACATCTTAATTATCGATTTTATAATCCTACCACCCGGTCCGATCAATTCTCCAGACCTTGAAGGGTCAATATAGAACCAACTAATTCTTGGGGCATATGGTGATAACTCCTTCCTTGGTTCAGATATTGTTTCGTAGAGTTTACCAAGGATGAACATCCTTGCTTCTTTTGCTTGGTAAAGTGCCGTTCTGAGAAGCTCTTCGCTAACCCCAGAGACTTTACAGTCCATTTGAAATGCTGTTATACCATCGTTTGTTCCCGCGACTTTAAAATCCATATCTCCCCAGTGGTCTTCAAGCCCGAGAATATCTGTAAGCACAACTGACTTATCACCTTCAAGTACCAACCCCATCGCAACTCCTGCAACATGTTTCTTCACGGGAACTCCTGCATCCATTAGTGCTAATGAAGCGGAACATACAGTTGCCATCGACGATGAACCGTTAGATTCAAGTATCTCAGATACAACCCTTATAACGTATGGGAATTCATCTTCTGACGGTATAATAGCTTTTACCGCCCGTTCAGCAAGATGACCATGTCCAATTTCTCTTCTGCTCGTGCCTCTAAGCGGTTTTACTTCACCTGTCGAGAATGGCGGGAAGTTATAGTGAAGTATGAACCTTTTCGTCCCTTCTTCAACGAGTGTGTCGATGATCTGTTCTTCTGCAGGAGAACCGAGCGTTACTATACCGAGACTCTGTGTTTCACCTCGTGTGAAAAGTGAAGAACCGTGGGTTCTTGGTAAAAGGCCGACTTCACATGTAATTGGTCTAATGTCTTTTGGTCCTCTCCCGTCTGCCCTCATTCCACGTTCAATAATTATCTTTCTCATGAGTTTCTTGGATAATTCATCATACTTTTCTTTCAATGGTATCTTATATTCTTCCTGCTCTTCTTCGCATATATTGTTATCCCCAAAGAATTTTTGAACTATACTTTCATAGTAGTCATCAGCCATCTCAGCTCGTTCCTGTTTTCCACGGATAAATATCCTCTTTTCAAGCTCGTTCATATCTACATATTCTGCGAATTTTTCAACGAGCTCAACGTTGTATTTGGGCTCTGGAAGAGGCATTTTCTCAATCTGGAACTCTTTCAAAATTTCCTCTTGGAACGCGACAATTTCCTTGATTGCTTCATGCGCAACCATTAGTGCTTTGAGCATCTCGTCCTCGCTTACCTCTTTTGCTTCACCTTCAACCATTGTGATAGCGTCTTTAGTTCCAGCAACGACGATATCTATCTTACTTCTTTCAAGTTGTTCGACTGTCGGAAAGACTATGAACTCACCATCGACATAACCAACTTGGACACCGGCGGCAATACCGTCAAATGGTATTTTTGAAATATTTAATGTAAGAGACGCGGCAGATATTCCAAGTACATCTGCTGGACAATCAGGATCAACCGATAGAACAGTTACAATAACTTGGACTTCGTTTCTTAGTCTCTTTGGAAAGAGTGGCCTAATAGGTCTATCTATAAGCCTTGAAGAAAGGATTCCGCTTTCTGAAGGCTTCCCTTCTCTTTTAACAAAACCTCCAGGTATCTTACCTGCTGCATAGAACTTCTCCATAAACTCAACGGTTAAAGGAACAAAGTCGATACCCTCAACAATATTGTCAGAAACATTCACGGTTGCCAAAACAACACTGTCACCAAACCTCGCCCAAATAGAACCAGCGGACTGCTTAGCAACTTTACCGTGTTGGAATGTCCATTCCTTACCAAAAAGCACCTTTTTCCATTCTTTCACACTCATATGTGCACCTCCATTTAATTCGCTCCTTATTTGCATCATATTATTTTACCACAAATCCTATACTTTTTGAATGATCAGAAAACTTTCTTTCCAAAAAATGTTAAATACATAAAAAGTTCCGGGGTCACCCCGGAACTTCGCTATTCTATATATTTACTAAGAAATTACTTAATCATGCCCTGGAATCCCATGAACGCTAAGGAAAGAAGAGAGGCTGTTATCATAGATATCGGCAGGTTAAGAAATGGTCTTGGCACATCGTACAAGTCAAGCTTTTCCCTTATACCAGCGAAAATCAACAGCGCTATCAGGAATCCAATGCCAGCACCAAGGGCGTTGAATACAGCTTCTAACAAGTTATACTTCGATAAGCTATTTACAATCGCAATTCCGAGTATTATACAGTTCGTTGTAATCAGAGGAAGATAAATACCGAGAGCTTCGTAGAGCGTTGGGTTATTCTTTTTCAAGAATGCCTCAACAAATTGTACGAAAGTCGCGATAACTAATATGAAGACTATTGTTCTCAAAAATTCTAAGTGAAGCCTTATTAGAAGCAAATCGAGTGACCAAGAAATTGCTGATGACATTACGAGAACAAAAATCACCGCAAAGCCCATACCGAGCGCAGTTGATGTTTTTCGTGACACACCTAAGAACGGACATATACCAAGGAATCTAACAAAAACATAATTGTTAACTAACATTGCGGACAATAATATAAGGAACAACTTCATTTCGATTCACCAGCCTTCTGTGCGGGTTGCGCTTTTTGTGCTTCCTGTTGTGCTTTTTTCTTTGCCCTTTCTTGGTTGTTTATAGATATTGCCGCAAAGAGAGCTGCAAGCAAACCGAGTGTGAGATACGCCCCAGGTGGAAGTATCATAACAAACATATTGAACGCCTTTCCCCATATTTCTACATCGAAAATTGTACCATTTCCGAGCAATTCTCTAATGCTTCCAAGCAATGTTAAACTCAATGTAAATCCAACCCCCATGCCAAGACCATCCAGTAATGAATCTACAACACCGTGCTTTGAAGCGTAAGCTTCCGCACGTCCCATTATTATACAGTTGACAACAATAAGCGGAATGAATAATCCAAGCGTTTTCCACAGCTCGTACGTAAATGCATGCATCAAGAGGTCTACTATCGTAACGAATGTAGCAATTACAGTTATAAATATCGGGATTCGTATCTTATCAGGAACTGTTTTCCGTATGGCTGATATAACAACATTTGACATCACGAGAACTACCGTCGCAGCAATTCCCATACCAAAACCATTCTTGGCGCTTGTAGTCGTAGCAAGCGTAGGACACATGCCGAGAACTTGAACATACGTTGGGTTATCTTTTATTATACCTTTCGTGAACTCTGAGAGCTTGGAGGCCATCACTGTTCACCTCCTAATTCTTTTTCTCTCAAGAATTTATACATTGTATTCAGAGAATTCACAACAGCCCTCGGTGTGATCGTCGCACCAGTCATGACATCTGACACTTTTACTACACCTTCAAGTTTTGCTTCATCAGGGTCTACAGATTGTTTACCTGCATCTTTATCCACCTTTAACCCAGCTTTCAGTCCCTCTTCTGGAATTGGGAAAAATCTTTTTTGGATGCTCTCTTCGGAGATCTTAGCACCAAGTCCTGGTGTCTCTTGCGAATAGTCAAGGACTTTTATCGAACTTAGTGATAGCTCGTTCCTATCATATTTGAATGCTGCCATTGTAACGACATTCCCACCATAACCAACAGCGTAACCACTGAGAATGTAATATTTCTGACCTGAAGTTTCGAATTCGTACACGGGAGAGATTACTGTACCTATATCATCTTGATATATTACCTTACCCATTTCGTTCCTCTTTTCAATCACAAGCTTTTTAATCTCTTCTGGACTTACTATTGGATTACCAGTTTCGTCTGTAAGTAAATACTCCATCGACTTTATAACATTAGCTAACTCAGCTTCAGCTATCCTTGTCTGCGTGTACTGGTAAACAAGCGCAAGAGCGATTCCAGCAATAAGTGTATAAATCATGAGAGTAATGCTAAGTTTCCACATTGCCTTCTTGCTTTCATTATTCTTGTTATTCATGCTTTTCCCCTCCCAAATATCTTTGGCTGGGTGTGCCTGTCAATTATCGGGACTAAACTGTTCATCAGCAGTATGGAGAGTGACACACCTTCAGGATAACCACCTAAGTATCTAATAAGCATCGTTAGTACTCCACAGCCAACACCAAATATGGCTTGCCCTTTCAAAGTCATTGGAGATGTTACCATGTCAGTTGCCATAAAGAGAGCACCAAGCATCAGACCACCAGCTAAGAGATGAAAAGTGGGTGAGCCGAACCTTTCCGGATTTATCGAATAGAAAATCGAGGCGACCAGCAAAACAGTGCCTATATATGTTGCTGGAACTATCACTTTTATCCTTCCTCTGAAAAGCAAATACAAAAAGCCAATAAATAGCAGTATTGCGCTTGTCTCACCAATACAACCGCCTATGTTTCCGAAAGCAAGATCTAAATAATTCGTGTTCTCCATAACCTTGCTAAATCCCTGAAGTTTAAGTATTGCGAGTGGTGTAGCAGTTGTCTGAGCATCAGTATACCATCCAGCAAACGAATTAATTGGTTTATACCATGTGGTCATTGCTGTTGGGAAAGAAACCAATAGGAACACCCTTGCGGCAAGCGCTGGATTGAATATATTTTGACCCAATCCTCCGAAAGCGTGTTTGACTATGGCAATAGCAAAGACAACTCCTATGACCAGTACCCACCAAGGAGTCGCGGCACTTACGTTTAGTGCGAGAAGCAAACCTGTTACTGCCGCGCTACCATTCGGAACAAAACTCTTATCTTTCCTCAATACTCTCATAATAAATAACTCAATTAATTCAGCGCTCACCATTCCTATGATGGAAAGAACCAAAGCGTAAAGCCCGAAAAAGTAAGTACCTGCTATAACGGCCGGGACCAAGGCTACTATCACGTCCAACATTATCTTGCTTGTTGAGTCTTTGGTTCTGACGTGAGGTGCTGAGCTCGTGGATAGTTTCATTTTTTACCACCTCTCAGTGTGCGATATACCTTCTTCGCCAATTTTATGGATTTAACGTGCTCTACGTTAGCTGGACAGATGTAAGTGCATGAGCCACACTCGATACAGTCGAGAAGACCTATAGCAGCGGCTTCGTCATATTTTTTCTTTCTTGCCATCAAATCCAAAAGGTATGGTTGCAAATTCATCGGACAGACATGAACACAATAGGAACATCTAATGCAATTAGTGCTCCTTCTTTCTTGCTCAAGTATAATGGTGATACCATTATTTCCTTTGAGAATCGGAGTATCAAAATTTGGAACAGGTATTCCCATCATGGGTCCACCCATCAATACCTTTATTTGTTCATAACCTTCGACTAAACCACCGCCAAGCTTTTCTATAATCCAAGATATTGGTGTACCTATCCTTACCCACCAATTACCTCTTTGCTTTACACCTTCACCGGTTAGTGTTAATCCTCTTTCTATCAGTGGCTTCCCGTCGATAACAGCTTCTTTTATGGCTATCATTGTACTAACGTTTTGCACAACAACCCCAACATCGGATGGTAGTCCCCCGCTTGGAACTTCCTTTCCCGTGATAGCTTTTATCAGTTGTTTTTCTGCACCCTGAGGATATTTTGTTTTGAGTGGTGCAACTTTTACCTTGCCATTCCATTCTCTTTCAAGTTTTTCAATGGCATCTTTCTTATTACTTTCAATTCCAATATAAACATCTTTTACCCCGAGTATCTTCTTTGTAATTTCTATACCTAAGAGTATATCCTCACTCATTTCAAGCATTACTCGATGGTCTATCGTGAGATACGGTTCACACTCTGCACCATTGATTATCAGAGTGTCCACGGGTTTCGGTGGATTCAACTTTACATGAGTTGGGAACATTGCACCACCCAAACCAACTATCCCCGCCTGTTTGATTCTTTCAACAAGCTCTTCCTTAGAAGCTTTGGCCCAATCCAACTTTGGTAACAGTTCCCATTCGTCTTCACCTGTTACCTCGATTGTAACAGCTTCGACAGCCATGCCGTGAACAGCGCTGTTAATTTTTGTAACACTAACAACGGTTCCAGTCACAGGCGAATGAACATAGGCTGATATAGGACCTTGTGGTTCACCGATAACTTGCCCGGTCCTGACTTGCTGCCCAGTTTGAACAACTGGCTTTGCAGGTGCACCTGCGTGCTGAGCCATCATGACTACAACCTTCTCCGGCAATGGGGCTTTCTGAATTTTTTCGTGCTCTGTTAATTTCCTCTCGGGTGGATGCACTCCTCCCTTAAACGTGAGCAACTTCACTTACCACACCTCCCAAAGAAAATGAAAAATTCAGCTCTATCGTCAAAGTGCTACTGTAACTATTATAAGCATAGTTACCTAATATATGAAGATTAAATTTGTCTAATTTTGTGTGAAAAAACTATAAAAGGTGGTAAAGATACTTGTCATCGTATTTAAAAACCAATACATCTTTGAATGTCACGTTCCTATTATACCCTTTCAAAGCAACCTTGGAGTTAAAGTAAACCCTTATGTTTCTATTTTGTAGGATCTTTATTGACTCAACATTCGTAATTGGTATTTCTTTATAATAAGCGTAAAACTTTAGGTGGGATATATCGTGTTTTTGACTCAATGCTTTTAACGCATCCAAGATTTTTGCTTTTTCTACATACTGTGAGGGTATATATTCACACAAGTAGATTGGAAAATTTTTTCCCTCTTCAACTCGGATATTTGAAGGAAATTTGACGCTACGGTACCCACTAATTTTAGCCTGCCCTATAACGTTGTGAGAAAGTGCAGAGAAATCAAAGGATGGGGTAACCGATTGTATTTTTGCATAGTAAGATGCCATCTCATAATTTTTTATCAGGAATTCCGACTTTGGAAGCGATTCATGTACGGCTATGCGTTGGGCAAGATGGCAACTGTTAACATTCAAAGTTAAGTTTCCGTTAGTATTTCTTACTTTTAAAGCTTGCGAATTCTCAACTAAACTATCAACTTTCAGAGAAAAACTTGCGTGCAAATCTTTAAAAAAAGGTACTACAATATCGAGCTTATCAAACTGAGACTCAAACTTGATAGACTCATTTTTCACGTCAGACTTAAATTCCAACTGTACACTTTTGCTCTTTAGAAAACCCAGTTCAAGTTTGAGAGTTTCTATTATCTCTCTTGCGATTCGCATACGTACTCAAGTGCCTTCTCTATCCTATCAAATGGTTCAAATATATCGAATTTCTGAGATAGCTCTACAACTTTTTGGACAAGAGTATTCTCTACTTTTATGTTTTCAGGAAAAGTTATTCGTATACTCTTGTTATTGACATTTACAACAGCTTCGTTGCCTTCAGTTTTTTCGTTAACCATTTGTGGTAGCAGTGTTACCATAACGATATTCTTGTCGAAAAGTAACATAGGATCCTCGACTAACAATAATTCTGGTCGATTTTCCAGCTTTTGTATCAAACCTTTTGAAATAATCTCGGTATTTAAGTAATATTCAAGCGAATTTCCGTAAATAATTTGCTGCAGCCTCGTTGGAACTATAGGCTCGGAGTACTTGAACTCGACAGGAATGCCGTAATCGTTAACGATCAAGATTCCTCCCAAGTACTTTCCATCGATGCTTTTGACGCTAAGATAGCCGATCATAATTCATACCCTCACATCTAATATATGAGAATTATCTTGATTCTTAATTTTATCCCTTACCCCTTCTTTAGCTTTTCTCTCCGAGGAGTAGTACTCTCCCTGACTCTTGCCCTCCGTGGCGCTTTTCATGTACTTTTGCTCGGTATTTTCAACATTTCTTGTTGAACGGAGCTCTGCTTCAGTTCTTCTCGCAACACTTTGTGCACTACTCATACTTGCAGCTTGTGCAGCATACTGCTGTATACTCACCATATGAGAATTTTCATGGCTAACTTTCAAAAAGATCGTCTGATTCTGTATGCCACTAATTGGTTCTGCCATCTGCATCACTCCCTCTCTGCTTCAATAGAAGCTCGAAGCTTCGAGAGTATCGCACTTAATAATTGAGAAACCCTTGATTCGCTTACACCAAGAATTTCAGCAATTTCTTTAAGTGAAAGCTCATGTTCAAATCTTAGGCTAAGTATAAGTTGCTCTCTTTCATCTAATTTATTTATCGCCAAAATTAGTTGTTCATAAAGTATAGATTTCCATGCCTGTTCTCTAACATCTTCGTCTGATGATATATCAAAGTTAATATGTGAATTTTCTTGAACTTCAAAAAGATATTCATCAATATTCATGTACTGCTTCAACATCAGTTCATTATAAATTTGCTGGATATCTTCTACACTCATGTTAAGGATCTCAGCTAATTCCTCATATTTTGGGAGTCGCTGGTGTTGTACGTAAAATTCTGAAAGTGCCTTGTCCAACCTTTTGATATCCTGTCTGACATTCTTCGGGAGATAATCTAATTTTCTCAAATAGTCTATCATTGCACCTTTTATTCTATTATAGACATATGTCTTAAATGTTGCTCCATGTCTTGGGTCGTATTTTTCCACAGCTTGCAAGAGGGCAATTACACCCTCCTGAATTAAATCATCAATTTCAACATTACGTGGAAGATTAACTTTTAGATCCTTAGCCATCTTTCCGATTAAAGGCAAGAATTCTCTTATTATTGATTCTTTATTAACAATCAAATTTCTATAACCTCCACAGCATCACCTGTTTTAACTTTTCTAACAAGTAACTTCCCACTTTCAATATCATATTCAATGCTCCTAGCTTTATTACCGCCTGTATCCTCAGCTAAAATCCTTACACCATTTCTTTGAAGCGCATTTCTCACAGCCTGGGTGTTTCTTGCACCTATGTCCATAGCAGACTGAAACATCGAGGCTCCACCAGCAATCTTAGCCTCAAGTCTACCCCTACTTGCTCCCATCTTTACCATCTCTTCAATGACCAAATCTATACCGGTATCAGCAAACTTGCCAGGTGTATTCGTAGGTTTACCGCCACTTTCAGGTAGCATTACATGAACCATTCCTCCTACCTTAGCCACTGGGTCTCTAATACACACGCCAACGCAAGAACCCAAGCCGAGTGTTACCAAAACTGCGGGATTCTTTTCAACAGCCCATTCGCCTATTCCTATTATAACCTTTTTCTTCATATTTATCACATCCCTAAGGCTTTAAGGAGCTTTTCCAATGACTCCACGGATGGAACTAAGAGCAGATATCCCTGCAGCTTTTGTTCTATGCCTTCTATCTCTATGAGCGTCTCAATGAGCATTATGCTTTCCTCACCTGCCATCGCTAATGGAATTGAAATTTCTGATATTATGGCGCTTATCATATCTATGGTTAATTCTGGTGGTTCTGGATTTATGAAAAGGTTTGTAAAACCTGCCAGTGCAGTTACATATGAACCGCACATTATATTTCCTATTTCTTTGAGCATTGAAGATGTAAATTCATCAAGTTCGGTGACATCATTAACTTCTACACCTGTTAATGCTTTTGCTATAATCTTAACTGTGTTGGGTTCAAAAATTAAGAGGATCTCACCCGTCATATCCTCTCTAAGTTCCATCTTTACTGAACAAACAACTTCCTCAGGTTTCTCAAACAAAAAAGGTATCTTAGAAATAGGGACAACTTTTACCTGAGGAACCGAAATGTCCACCTTTTTATCAAGCATCATTGAGAGTGCAGTTGCTGCATTACCTGTTCCTATGTTTCCAACTTCTTTTATCGCGTCTAACTGAACGTCTGTAAGCTTTTCAAGCATCCTTCTTCCTCCCTTCAAATAAGGCAAGACCATTGAAAATTATCTTATACTCTTCATTTTCAGTTCTTTCTGGAAAACAAATCTAACCAATTTTGTTTCAAGAGAGACTGGCAAATCCAAGAATTGAACACCGTATACAAATCCATCTTCAGTGTGCTCATCTTCGCGAACAATTTTAGACTTCTGTTTGTTCATCATCAAGTCTGTATCAAGCTTTAAATCGATATATATTATATCACCAACCTTCAAATACTTCTTTGTAGCCATCATGAGCCCACCGGCACTAATATTTTTGGTTGTGAAAACAAACGACTCTGTCTCATTCTCAACTGAAATATAAAATTTTCCCTCCACGTAAATTGGCACTCTAACGAATTTTCTACGCTCCGTCTTTCTAACACTCTCAGGGAATGGAACTGGAATCACGTACATGTTATCATACTTTATGACTCCCAAAGATACAGTATCAAACTCATATACTGAAGATCTATCGAAAAGATTTACGGTCATTCTAACACCTTTGGGAATTGGTATAAACTTGCCTTTTAAAGATGGAATTGATAAAAAAAGGATTCGACGGTTGAAATCTATGTCTGCAACATTACTCTTGTAGACACCTTCCAATTCTTTGACAAAAACTATTTTTATACTTGCCGGTAAACCTATCTTCAGCGTTTTTGAAGCATCGACAAGTTCTACATAAGCCATCACAGTCCCTCTCCTATTTGCTTATAGTTTTCAACTAATTCTTTCCATTCAGGTTTTATATCCTCAATGAAGATTCCATACCTATAACATTCTTCTTCTTCAACAACCCACATTACCGTGCCCTCAACTATAGAGGAATTTATCCTCTCGAGTTTCATCTCTATCTTTTCTTTCAGCTTTGGTTTGAATTCTGATATTACCTGACATCCGTTTTCTGAGACGTCAATAATAACGGTATCAAAACCATATATCGAGCACTCCTCAAACGCGGCGTATCTTGGCTTAGTCCTTCTTTGCAAAATACCAACTTTGTCCAGAGCTTCGTATTCATACAAGCCTTCATTTATGCTTTTAAGCTTCCCGACAAATGTTATAACAAAACCTTCGATTGGAACATCTACTCTGAGTAATTCTGGGATACTGAGAATTGTGACAAAAGTTATCACAAAAACTCGTCCTTTTATACCTTTGAGTCGGACTGTTATTTCTCCATCTTTTGTAAATCCTCGAAGCACAGCATTCATTAAATTGGCATTAATATACTCTTCCAAAGTCACCTGTATTCACCTCTAAAGAAATTGAGAAATCTCTGAATCAGAGTGTTTTCATCCTTTTTGTTGATATTCTCCTTAAGCAAATTAGAAGCGATTCTCATAATAGAAAACGCTGGTTGTATGCTTCTGTATCTGACAACAAAAAGCTCTCTGTCTTGAATACTTTTGACCACCAACGGGTGTTCTTTCATAAGTGTAACGGATGACACCTTGTTTCCTGCAAACTTTTCAACAACCTCAGTCAGCCTTTCCATAAGTTTCGTTGCATCCTTAGAATTCTGAACCATGTTCGCGACAACATGGATGTTTTCACCATTAATTCCCTTGAGACTGAGGAGTTTTATCATGGTGTAAGTATTAACCACAGATGTAGGTTCTGGTGTTGTCATGATAACAAAATCGTCCGTCAATGTTAGGAATGGCATGTAGGAATTCGAAAAACCTGGTGGCATGTCCATTATGACCAAATCATAATGATCTAACAGCTTCAAGAAGTGCACCGCGAAATCCTTCAAGACTAACTCGTTTGTCGCAAGTAAGTCGGTAACGTCTCCCCCAAGTGACATGAGATCCAAACCATATTTTGTTGGTGTGACAAGTTCTTCTATCGAACATTTATGATTCACGAAATCTTTCATTGTAAACTTCGGGTACGCTCCGAGAAGTATATCCGCATTTGTAAATCCCACATCGGCGTCTAAGAGCAGTACTTTTCTTCCGCTTTCCGCGATTACTGCAGCCATGTTTGTAGACACCAACGTTTTACCTACCCCACCTTTTCCACTTATAACTGACACTATCTGACTGCTTTTTAAACTACTTGCTTGATCTTGCATTTTTTAACACCTCGCGTGAGAGTAAAACGGCTAATTCCCTGCTGTTCGCTTCAATTATATCGTCTGGTACTCTCTGTCCATTCGTAACAAAAGCTATGGGAACATTCAAAAATGTCGGAACGTTTACAAAGTGTCCAAGCGATGATGTTTCATCCATCTTGGAAAGAATTACATGGGTTGGTGAAACTATCGAGAACTTAGAAGCAATCTCTTTCACGTCTTCTGATCTGTATTGCATGCCAACAACTAAAAAGACATAGTCGGGTTCAACAATCTCACTCATTGCTTTGATTTCTGTCATGTGGAGTTCGTTTTTTTGACTTCTTCCAGCGGAGTCAATAAGGATTATATCGTAATCAGCGAGTGCTTCTATTTCAAGTTTTGCTTCCTTTGGAGTGTATGCAACTCTTATCGGGACATCGAGAAGCATAGCGTAAGTTTTCAGCTGATCAACCGCTGCTATTCTATACGTATCAAGAGTAATTATCCCAACTCTTCTATGATCGTTTAGCTTCAATTTTGCGGCTAATTTTGCCAGTGTTGTGGTCTTCCCAACACCAGTCGGCCCTACAAACATAACTTTTCCCTTTATCTCTGGTACCGATGTATTCAAGAAAGGAAGGAACATCTCTGAGAGTATTAGTCTAGTGTTTTCATTTGAAAAATCCAGTTCCTGGTATTTTACCCTTGCGTATTCGATGATCTTTTCTGATATCTCTTCATCTATGTCTTGTTTACTCAAAGCTTTTCTAAAGTCTTGAACCCACTGGGGTTCATTGCTTCTCTGACTCACCATCATGGACTTAAGTTCAAGCATCATCTTCTTTAGTTCCGTAATATCTTCTGGACTTTGCTGGGGTTGTTTGGTTTTAGAAAGTATTTCCTGCAATTTATATATCTGACCCTTATCTTCGGTTTGTTGCTGTTTCTTTTCCTCAACGGCCGCCGTCACTTCAATATAAGTCTTTGCACCAATCCCTAAAAAACCACCTTTCTTTATCTTTCGCGTGCTGAGAATCACAGCATCTTTGCCAAGTTCAACTCTTATTTTTTCGAAAGCTTCTTTTATGTCGCTAACAACATACTTCTTCACTATCATATCTTCACCACACCCTCAATTGACAAATTCATATCTTCAGGTATCTCTTCAAATGCAATCACTGTTACGCCAGGTATGAATCGAATGACCATTTTTGCAATGTAAGGCCTTATGGTACCTGAAACAACGAGCACAGGTGCAAAACCTTTTCTCATAAGTTGTTCCAATTCCTGTGAAATCTTTTCTATAATCTCGCGCATAATCTGCGGGTTAACACTCAGGTATCTACCTTCTTCGCTTTCGGAAATCGACTCCGTAAGTAACCTTTCAAGCTCACTATCAAGTGCGATTCCGTGTATTTGTTTATCTTGTGCTAAGAGTTTTATTGTGATTTGCCTTTTGAGACCTCTTCGTACATACTCGACGAGCATCTCAACATCTCTTGCTTTATCTGCGTTATCAAGTATTAGCTCAAAGATATATGGTAAGTTTCTTATCGAAACACCTTCAGCAAGTAACTCTTGTAATACTTTTTTCACAACCGTTGGTTTCACAACGTTGAAGACGTCATCAACTAATCTGTCAAACTTATTTCGTACGCCGTCTACCAGTAGCTGAAATTCTCTATTCCCAAGCAGTTCAGGAGCATGTTTGCGTAGCAATTCAGTTATGTGCGTAGCAAAGACTGTCGGCGGATCGACTACTGTATAGCCCTTTTGAATGGCTTCTTCCTTTTTCGATTCGTCTATCCAAAAAGCCTGCAAACCGAAAGCGGGTTCTTTCACCTCTATACCAGCTATCTTTTCACTTACAAATCCAGGATTTATAGCCAAAAGCCTGTTAGGGATTAGTTCATATCTGTCAATTTCAGCACCTCTAATAAATACAGCGTATTCGTTTGGTTTCAATATCACACTATCTCGAACTCGAATTGGTGAAAGCACAAGTCCCAATTCTTGTGCCAACTGTCTTCGAATCATAGTTAGCCTTTCAAGCATATCGCCACCTTGTGAAAGATCCGCGAGTGGTAAAAGTCCATAACCTATGTTAATTTCAACAGTATCTGACTGAAGAACTTCTGAAACCTCTTCCGGTGTTGAGAGAATAGGACCAGATGGTGCTGGCATACCAGGGCCAGGCGGCGTTGGACCAATCGGTTGCACTTGTGGTTGTAATAGTTCTTGCCTACGTATCATAAATCCGACTATCAAGAAAAATCCGCCAATTATTAAACTCGTGAATGTTGGAAGGGGAGTAAAAACACCGAGAAAGATCAGTACAAATCCTGTTAAAATGATAACTCTCTTTTCTCCTGAAAGTTCTTTTATCAATTCGGTTCCAAGGTTATCTTTCGTCGCACTACGAGAAACAATTATACCCGTTGCGGTTGAAACCATAAGTGCCGGTATTTGACTAACTAACCCATCACCAACCGTGAACAAAAGAAAGGTCTTAGCAGCATCAGCAAAACCCAGTTGGTGCATCAATACCCCTATAATTATACCACCGAGACTATTAACTATTGTAATTATGATACTCGCTATCGCATCGCCTCGTACAAATTTTGAGGCTCCATCCATAGCACCATAAAAATCTGCTTCTCGCCTTATCTCTTCCCTCCTACGTCGCGCTTCCTCTTCCGTTATCAGTCCTGCATTCAAGTCAGCATCGACACTCATCTGTTTTCCAGGCATTGCATCAAGTGTAAACCTCGCTGCAACTTCCGCAATTCTTTCCGAACCACGTGTTATGACTATAAACTGAATGATCACCAAAATAAGGAAAACTACGATTCCTACGACGTAGTTACCACCAACGACGAAATTTCCAAACGTCTGAATCACTTTACCACCAAATTTTGGTCCCTCTAATAATATAGCCCTCGTAGAGGCAACATTCAGGGCTAATCTAAATATAGTTACAATAAGCAATAATGTCGGAAATGATGCAAGCTCAAGTATGTGAGTTATATACATCGTTGAGAATAGGATTACAAGTGAAATCGATATGTTCAATAACTGAAAGAAGTCGAGCATGAAGTCAGATATAGGTATTATCATCAGCAACACAATTGCTACGACCAATAAAGCAACAACTACGTCAAAATTCATAAACCCACCTCTGCCTGGAAAAATTTTAGAAAATTTTGAACGATTTTGAATTATATCGAGTCTAATATATTGAGAGGCAAAATGAGATGTTTTTAAGGCTCTTCTTAACACATCATGTATTCAAGTATTTTGTAACACAATTGTTCGGTGTTATTATAATAAAGAGTACTGATAATTTAACACAAAAAATGGTATACTCACTACAGAGAACCCCCTATCCCCCTTGAGATACACCCCCCACGGCTTTATGCGGGCAAAAAAAGCCCGCTTTTTTTTTAATCATTTACCTACGCAGAAATTTGCAAAGATGTTCTCAAGCAAATCATCTGTGAAATTTCTCCCGAGGAGCTTATCGAGCTCAGACAATGCATTGCGGATGTCTATTGATATGATATCAAGTGGGTAATTTTCTCTAAGCGACCTCATAGCTTTGACAACATTTTCATTCACTAATTTCAGATGTTCAATTTGCCGTTTGGACGTTATGTGTGACAGTTGTCCCTCTGCTACTAGTGGTTGTGCCTTTTCAACGATCTTTGCTTCGAGTTCTCTCAATCCTACACCACTCGATGCACTGAGCAGAATATCTTCGTTGTTTTTAGAAACTTTGATGACTTTGTTTCCAGAATCTATCTTATTCCACACCGGAATGAAATTGCTATCTTTAATTATATTAAGTATATATTGGTCATCCTTAGTGAAACCAGTTGTCGCATCGAGCAAGAATATGACCACATCAGCTTGGCTTGCTTCCTTTATTGCCCTTTCAATTCCAATCTTTTCCACAAAGTCATCCGTATGCCTAATACCTGCAGTATCTGATATGACAAAGTGAATGCCCTGGATCTTTATCTCACCTTTTATAATGTCCCTCGTTGTTCCAGGGATATCTGTTACTATAGCACGATCTTCCAAAAGCAATCTGTTCAAAAGTGTACTCTTTCCAACATTTGGTTTTCCAATTATTGCGAGCGTAACGCCAGTTGAGATGTGTATACCCTTGTCAGCGTGAGCCAATTTGTCTGACAAAAAATGTTCCACATCAGCTATGTCCTGCATAATCTCGTCGCGCGGAACTTCTATATCATCACCGTAATCTATTGAAACTTCGATTTTAGATAGTATATTTATTAGAGAGTTTCTAACTCTGTTTATCTCTTCAGATAGCTTACCTTTAAGGTTGTCAATCGCTAATCGAAGGCTTTCCTCACTCTTGGCTTCTATGATCTGGAGTATTGATTCAGCTTTTATCAAATCTATCTTACCATTTAAAAATGCCCTTCTTGTAAATTCTCCATTTTTTGCAAGCCTTGCACCATGTCTTATCAATTCGGCCAGTATTTTTTGAGTGACCAGTACGCCACCATGGCAATACACTTCTACCATGTCTTCGCCTGTATAACTTTTTGGTGCTTTAAATCCCACAAACAATATTTCATCTACAACGTTGCCATCTGTATCGTAAAAGTTTCCATAAAGAATTCTTCTCTCATCGTATATGCTCTTACGAACACATTTCTGAATTATTTCCCATGACCTTTCACCAGACATTCTTACAATACCAATTGCACCTGTACCCGGTGGGGTGGCGATCGCAACGATAGTATCTCTCTGCGCAGTTTCGACTGCCAAGAAGCTAATAAATAATCACTCCTTTAAACCTAATTTGCAACATTCTTATTATAACATATTTGCTTAAAACTAAAAAGGTGGCTCTCTAATATGAAAGCCACCCTGTGGAGATATACGAAAGAGTTAAACCTTAAACCAGCGAGAAATATTTTCCATCTTTTGCGAGATTACCTTAAGTTTTTCAGTACTCTCACTGAGTTGTTCAAATACTTTTGTAATTCTTCTGAAATCCTCATTGAACTTTTGCAACTGTTGTGAAGAAGAAATTATCGAATTTGCAACATCATCCATGAGGCCTTCTATCTGAGCAAACGCCTGACTGTTCTCTTCTATTTGCATTCCAACTTGTGCGCTCAAACTGCCTATATTTTGAACTTTTTCTATCACTGTATAATAATTCGAGGAAAATTCTTCCTTAGCCTGCTGCAGTTTTTTGAATTTCTCACCGGAGCTTTCATACAATTGGTCAAGCTCTCTGAGGTCATTAGTGTAGGTATCAACTTCTTTCACGAGGTTCTTGGAAAGTGTGTTTATTTCAACAGATAATTTCATAACCTCATCTGCAACAACAGCAAAACCTCTACCAGCTTCTCCTGCCCTTGCTGCTTCGATTGCCGCATTTAGTGCAAGTAAATTAGTTTGTGATGCAACATTTTGTATTTTTGCTATTGATTCTTTTATTGAAGAGAACTTTTCTATAGTTCTCTGAACCGTCGTACTGAACTTTGAAAACACTTCAACGTTAGAATTGACTGAATCGTTCATTTCTTCTATTAAGACAACGTTCTTTAATATCTCAGCCTGTGCATGTTCAATATCTTTCAATAAATCAGAGAGTTTTTCAGAAAGGTTTTGATTATTAGTCATAGAGCTATCGACTGTATTTTGAAGAGTCATGATCTTGGACTTCACATCTTCAACATTCAGAATGTAGTTTTCTACAAAATCGCTGAAATCTGAAACAGATCTTTCGAGCGTATCTCTTATGGTTGTAACCTGCTCAACTTCGGTATTCAACTCTTTTGAACTCTCTTTCATATCCTTTGCATAGTCTACAAGGTTCTCGGACAATCCCTTTAGAGAATCTATAACACGCTCAAATTCTCCAAATGTCTTAACATCAAACGATACGATTTCGCCATTTGAAAATTTCTCAATTATATCTGCGGATCTCACTATTTCTTTCGAGATATTGTTAATAAGCGGCACAGATGCAATCAAGGCAACTACTAAAATCACAAAACCTACTATCAAGTTGATTACTACAAGCCTTGCAAGGTTGAAATCAACATTTACTTTGATGTCCGGCATTTTGATTTCAGGAAGCTGAAACTTTTCAGGCTGAGGAATCTCAATCTGTGCAGTTACAACTTCTTTTCTTAGTGCAACTTCAAATGTTCCGATCTTGTCTCCCATAACGTTGAGGTCGCTTTTAACTGCAAGATATTCATCACTACCAACTTTGAATGTATATTTTTCTTCTGAGGGTTCATCGATACCAGAGACCCTTTCACCGGATTCGTTCACCCTTGTTGTCACGTAAGCCTTACCGTCCACATATACTGTTAAATCAGCATTTGTAAGCCTTTTTATATCATCAAAAAAGCTTTCTGTAAGTCTACCAGCAGATATTACAAAACCAGTAACTGTGTTGCCAAGTTGGGGGTGCATGACTGGATTTATTGAGACTATATATATTCCCTGGGAACCTTTGAAAACAAAGGAATCGGAATAGGCTGATGGAGATGACAATATTTTATTAGCCCTTTCAATAATCGACTGTGAAAACTCCAAGTCTTTATACAAAGTAGATGAAACACCAGGTGCCAATGAGTAAGCATACTCCACAAGAAACTTCTCATTTAGCTTAACAAAGGGCCTTATCTTCAACTTTGGTTCACTGGGTTCGGTTGTCCAAAGAGAAATGTAATCGAACATTGAACGTTCAACATAGTTATTGAGCAGGCTTCTTTTCAAAGCGAGGTCCAAATTCTTCTCGGCAGCAGCGTTTATAACTTCTTTCGAAGTTGCAGCTACCTTTGAAAGATTTTCAATATTAGCAACTTTGTCTTTAATAAGGTTTTCAACAACGTTCTTTATAGAATTTGCTTCTTTTTCAAGTGTACCAAGGTAAACGTTCTCAAAAGCTGCACTGACGCTTTCTTTTTGTTTCTCTACAGCTGATACCAGTTTTTCATTGTATTCATTTATGTGTCGCTCAAGTTCTTGTGAAAATGTATCGAAAAACTCTTTGAAAAGAACCTCTGGATCACCGAGCTGCTTTTTAACTTCATTTTGTATTCTAGTGCTTTCATTCGATAAATTGATAACGGTAAATAAGATTGAAATTGTTAATGGAACCGCTACCAAAAGAATTGAAAGCAAAAGCAGACGTGTTTTAATAGACATAAAATCACCACCTTTTGGCTTATTTACACGTTGTTTATAGTCTTTCAATAACTTTCGACAGTATTTTAACTATCATTTGTCCTGTTCTGTTGGCAACTTCAAGAACTTCCTCTGCCGTTAATGGTTTTAAGTCATCAGGAACTGCACGATCCGTGATTGCTGAAATGGCAAGAACCTTTGTACCTCTGTGAGCTGCAGCAATAACCTCAGGAACAGTTGACATACCAACAGCGTCTGCCCCCATCCATCTTAGCATCCTTAGTTCAGCAGGAGTCTCAAAGTTTGGTCCGGAGACGGCAACGTAGACTCCTTCATAAACAGGTATACCAAGTTCACCAGCAACTTCTTTTGCAATTTTCCTTAACTCCTTATCATACGCATTTGACATGTCCGGGAACCTTGGGCCCCACTCTTCAATGTTTGGTCCAATCAAAGGATTGTCACCCATCATGTTTATGTGGTCAGAGATTATCATCGGTCTTCCCACTTCAAAGTCTGGATTGAGCCCTCCTGCAGCATTCGTTAAGAATAAGTACTTAACACCGAGTTCTTGAATAACCCTAACACCAAATGTTACATCTCTCATGTGGTATCCTTCGTAGTAGTGGAATCTACCATTCATGAGCACGACATTCTTACCGTTAAGTTTCCCAAATATCAACTCGCCTTTATGTCCCGGAGCCGTCGAAACCGGAAACTCAGGAACGTCTTTGTAAGATATTCTTACAGGGTTTTCAACGCTATCTGCGATACCGTGTAAACCGGATCCTAGGACTATACAAATCTCAGGAAGCTCCAATACCTTAACTTTCAAATACTCAGCAGCTTTTTTAACCCTTTCAACGTAAGCCTTTACGTCATGTACCATAACTACACCTCCACCATCTGTATTAATATGAAACAAGTGTGAGTTCAACTATATTATATACCTTATATACCGTCTCAGTAAGATACTTATCATCACAGTTCCAATGAGAAGAAGCGTAGAAATAGCATTAATTACAGGTGATATCCCAAATCTTACCATGGAAAAGATTTGCAGTGGCAATGTTGTTGAACTCGGACCAGCAACGAAAAATGTAATCACAAAGTCATCTATGGAAAGTGTGAATGCCATGAAAAATGCTGCTATTACACCTGGTAATGCGATCGGAAAGATAACTTTCCTCAATGCAATGAACTTGGTTGCACCCAAATCGTAAGATGCTTCAATGATTGATTTATCAAAGTCTTGTAGTCTTGTGAGTATTATCATCATCGTGTATGGAATGGAGAACGTCACATGTGCGATGAATATTGTGAAGAGGCTTAGTCTTAAGTGAATTGTCGCAAAAAAAACAAGCAAAGAAACGCCTATTATTATATCCGGTATTATGAAAGGTATGTAAGTAGTTGTCCAGACTATCTTCTTAAATTTCTTGTTGCCGAGATATACAGAAACCGCTCCGAAAGTACCAAGTATAACACCAATGGCACTCGATGATATACCCACAATTAAAGAATTAAAAAAAGTTCTCCAGATGTGAGCAGACGACGTGAATAGTTGTTCATACCATTTAAGGCTAAATCCTGTCCATTCGGGTGATTTTGACGAGTTAAACGAAAAAAGCACAACTATGAAAATAGGTAAGTAGAAGAAAATCATAACAGTTATCAAGATAGCTTTAGCAAAATTACCTGGCTTCACGTTTTTCACCACCGAAAATGAAAAATAGGACAGCTATTATTGTAATCGCAAGCAGAACAGAAGAAATGGCTGCAGCCGCTGGCCAGTTTCTTGCTGTTGTAAGTAATCTTGCTATTTCGTTACCGATAAGTCTTGAGTTTTTCCCACCTACAAGTTCAGGAACTGCATATGTTCCTATCGCTGGAATAAATACAAAGACAAACGCAGACACAATACCTTGACGAATATTTGGCAGCAAGACTTTAAAGAAGGTTTGTCTCCTTGTACAACCTAAATCCATAGCTGCTTCGAATATCTGTTTTTCTAATCGTTCTATTGACGAAAACAGGGGCAGAATAGCAAATGGCAGGTATGTATAAACAAGGACCAAAACTACCGCGAAATTGTTGTATATGAACTTCACGTAAGATTCAATAAATCCAAGCTTAATTAAGAATTGATTGACAAGACCATTGTTACCTAATATGAATATCCAAGCATAGATCCTAATCAGAGAATTTGTCCAGAATGGAATAATTACAAGCAGAAGTAATATATTTTTGTATTTGCTGAAAGCTAAGTAATATGCAACAGGTATCGCTATTAAAATCGATACTGCTGATGAGATAAGGGATATTAGCACAGTTCTACCAAAAACAATTAAGTAATTGAAATTTAGAATATCACGGTAACCATTCAAGGAAAAGTTGAAATTAACTCCACCTTGGTAATCCCTTTCAAGAAAACTGTAAGCTAAGATAATTATGACAGGAATCAAAAAGAACAACAGCAACCAAATCAAATATGTTAACCCATAATTTTCGTATCCTTTGAATTTGGAAGTTTTCTTAGTCAATTCTTTAATCAACTCTTTCTACCTCCACGATGAAACTATCGTCTGGATTCCAGTACATATAAACTTCGTCTTTCCACTGGATTATCTTTTCATCCAAGAGGTAACTAGCATGTTGTTTATAGACCTTTAATATATAACCACCGTCAGTTCTAACGAAATATTTCGTTTGATAGCCCATATATATCGTCTCATCAACAATCCCGTGAACGATATTTGTGTATGAATCTGCAGACAATTGCGGTTTCGAATGACTTATTCTAATTTTTTCAGGTCTCAAAGTTATCAAGACATCATCGCCAAGGTTCAATGGCTTATCCCTAAAACACACGATGTCCCCAAGTGTTGGAAATTCAACAAGTGCGTAATTTTCAGAAATGAGCTCTTTTACCGTTCCCTTCATCAAATTACTTTCACCAATGAACGTTGCTACAAATGTATCCGCTGGGCTTTCATATATTTCATATGGTGTCCCGTACTGCACAACAATGCCATTGTTCATAACGGCGACATGATCCGAAACACTGAGTGCTTCAGATTGGTCGTGCGTAACGTAAATAAACGTGATGCCTACCTTGTCATGAAGATTATCAAGTTCAATTAGCAATTCCTGTCTCAATTTTGCATCAAGTGCACTCACTGGCTCATCGAGAAGAAGTACTTTTGGTTCGTTCGCAAGTGCTCTTGCAAGTGAAACGCGCTGTTTTTGTCCTCCCGAGAGTTGTGTTGGCTTCTTTTTTGCATGTTCTTCCAATCGAGTGAGTGATAGTAGCCATTCAACTTTTTCTTTTATCTCGTTTTCAGATAATTTTTTCAATCTTAGAGGAAAAGCTATATTTTCATAAACAGTTAAGTGCGGAAAAAGTGCGTAATTTTGGAATATCGTATTCACTGGTCTCTTATTTGGTGGCAAGTGAATGATGCTTTTATCATCGAGTAGAACATCGCCATCATCCACATCTTCAAGGCCAGCGATTATTCTCAACAATGTCGTTTTACCACAGCCAGAGGGACCAAGGAGAGAAAAGAATTCATTTTCTCTGATTTCAAGGTTAATATTCTTCAATACGTGAAAATCTCCAAAGTACTTATCGACTTCGACAATGCTCACGCTACTTCCAGGCAACTCAACCACTCCCAAAAAACGTTAGATTTTCATTAATAAGCTACAAACCAAAAAGGTATAGCAGGGCGAGGAAGAAAATTATTATCAGAACAAAAGATATGGATATAAGAACATATGACCAACTGAACGCAGCAAATATATGAAAGATTGTAGTAAGAGCAAAAAAAATATTCGCATATCTCAATTTAAGCGGTATTACTTTCACGCCAATATAAGCGAGAAACAGGAATCCTAATATTATTAAGACCAATCTCATTATTTAACCTCCTTGCATTCAACATCACCTTAGGGTTATGTTTAATTCAGTAGATGAGTTCGTCCGCAGAAATGTTTAGGAACTTAACTCTCACTGTACCGTCTCTCACATACAGACAGCTCAGTGAAGCATTGTCAAGTCCAAAGTTCAGATGCAAAGGTGGAACAAGACCGAGAACTTTGGCAATTAACATCCTCAACGCAATTGCATGCGAAACAATTATAACATTTTCATTCGGATAGTGAACTATTATTTCTGACAAAACTTGGGACATCCGTTCTTGCACGCTTGCTAGAGATTCTGCCCCATCTACATTCGAATAAAGGTTTGTTCTCCATTCGTTGAATTCTTTGTGATGGTCAGTCAGTACTTGTTCAAAATTCTTCCCGTTCCACAACCTTATTTCACATTCGCGAAGTCTGTTGTCGATTTCGATCTGCCCAGTATACCCTATTTCTTCTGCGATTATCTTTGCACTTTGTAAAGCCCTTTTCATAGGACTGGAGAATATTCTCGAGACATTTTTGTTCCTTAAAAGTCTCGCAACGTTTCGCACCTGCTCGTATCCTTTTCTAGACAGCTCTGTGTCGACAACTCCCTGCCATAGTTGTTGTTCATTCCATTCAGTGCTTCCATGTCTTAAGAGATATACGTTTCCCATTCATTAACCCCTCTCGTTTTGAGCATAAATACCTTCGAGTACATTTTCAACCCTTCGGAAGTATTCGATGAAAGCTCTTTTTAGCTCATCGGTGTCTGTAATTTTCATAGCCACATTTCTAAACTCCCGTGCGTATGGCAGGTCCTTAGTATACCCTGCAATGAATTTTCTGAACTCCACAACGCCATGTGTTCCGTATTCACTGTAAAGGCCATCTATATGTTCAAAGACTGTTTTAATTCTCTCATTCAAGGACGGCTTTGCTCCAGAAAAGATCCAAGGGTTACCAATTGCACCTCTGGCAACTATAGCACCGTCCATACCATATTTCTCAGTTGCTCTTTTAAAGTCATCATGAGAATATACGTCCCCACTTATGTATAACGGAACAAGTCCAGGATTGTAGATATCCCATACAGCTTCTCCAGAGTACATCTGCTTCGCAGTTCTTCCGTGGATGAATATCGCGTCCACACCTTCGCTAACAAGTATGTCGTAAATCTTTTCAAATTCGTATTTGTCCCAACCGATACGGGTTTTAACAGTGAATCGTTTTGCAACCTTTCTCATCTCACGCACTATAATTTTTAACTTATGAAGGTCTCTTAACAAACCACTGCCTGCACCTTTTTTTACTACTTTGTTAACTGGACACCCCGCATTTAAATCAATCCACAATCCTCTTTCTTGAACAATTGAAGCTGCTTCAGATAATTCATAAGGATCCGAACCGAAGAGCTGCACGCCAACTTTGTACTTTTCATCTTCTCTTGGCAAATAAGTCTCGTTGACAGATAAATTCATAAGAATACTCTTTGCACTAATCATTTCTGTAAAAGCAAAGTGAGCGCCGCGTGCAAAACATATGCGTCTGAAGGTGTAATCCGTTATTCCAGCCATTGGAGCTAATCCAATATTTCCTGGAAGGAAACTTGCTTTCTTCACCATCTCTCTCCCTCTTCTAAATGTTGGTAAGTTTTGATGACGTCATCCTCTATTTCGGTTGGAACAAGGCCAGTTATCGATTTCCCTTCTCGTACAAATCTCCTAATATCTGATGATGAGATCTCAATAATTGGAAAGTCCAGTTCGAGTACTTTATCATATAACTCCCCGAGAACATCGTGTCCACGTTTGTAAAGCCTTCCATCGCGTGTCCTTGGATACACGGCAAGTGTTGATTTTCTCAAAAGTTCTTCATATTTAAACCACTTTTCAATATTGCCAAGTGCATCTTCCCCAATAAGAAGTATTACATTTCTATAATAATTCAAGAAGTATTCCACGTTATATATGGCGTAATTAACTCCTTCAATATGTTTTTCCAAATCGGTTATGTATAGACCTTTATATTGCGACTTAAAAACCTGAAAAGTTTTGACTGCCCATTCGAAACGTTTTTCAAATGGAACATTTATCGCTTTGTGTGGCGGATTTTTGGTTGGTAAAATATAGAAATCTGCATCGAAGTAATTGAATGCGTAATTAAAAATGACAAGATGTCCTAAATGTGGAGGGTTGAAGGAACTCCCAAAGAGAACTGCAGTATCATTCTTTGAAAGTGAATTCAACTCCCTCAATCCATACAGTATCTCCATCTTTTACACCAGCCTTTCTTAACTTATCATCAAGTCCGTTCTTTTCAAGTATTTCGAGAATATCCTCTAACATGTATTTTGCCTCTTTCTTGTACTTCTCAAGATACGCTGTTATATATTGACTTTTTACTTCGAATTCACCTTTATCATTTCTTGTGATAACGATATCAACCCTATCCGGCAACGTGATTCTAACTGGTTCTGGTTTAGCAAACTGAATCTTTTCAATATCAACTCTGTCCGTAAGTAATTTGCGACTCTCCTTAATGCGCTCCCATATGTTGAACTTAAGCTTGTCAAGGCCAATACCGACCACGGCTGAAATTGGAAGCACGTCTTTTCCCGTTGCTTTCTTAAATCTCTCGATATTTTTTAACAGTTCTTCCTCTGAAAGTAGGTCGGATTTATTCCCAACCACTATCTCTTCCTTGCTTGCCAGGTATGGGCTGAAGAACTCAAGCTCTTTTCTTATATCGTAATAATCCTGCGCTGGATCGCGCCCCTCACTACCAGCAATATCAACAACGTGAACAATTAAATTACACCTTTCTACATGTCTCAGAAAAACGTTCCCAAGTCCTTTTCCATCACTCGCACCCTTAATCAGCCCTGGAATGTCTGCTACAACAAAAGAGTTTTCGGGTTTATCAACGACAACAACCCCAAGATTGGGTATAAGTGTTGTAAAATGATAGTTTGCTATCTTAGGTTTAGAATTACTAATTCGCGATATTATAGAGCTTTTCCCAACATTCGGATACCCAACGAGTCCCGCGTCTGCCAGTAACTTGAGCTCGAGTAAGATATGTCTCTCCTCTCCAGCTACACCTCTCTCAGCAATCTTAGGTGCTTGGTTTGTTGATGATTTGAAATGTGTGTTGCCTCTACCACCTTTACCGCCACGCGCAACACAGCAGTACTTTCCAGGCTCGTCAAGGTCAGCGATCACTTCACCTGTATCATAATCTTTAACAACAGTGCCTACAGGAACTCTTAATATTAAATCTCGACCACTCTTTCCATCTTGCTTTTTCCGTCGACCATTTTCGCCATTTTCCGCGGTATATTTTCTTTTTTCGGTTAAATGATACAACGTTGATATTGTTGGGTCAGCAACAAGGAAGACAAAACCGCCATCTCCGCCATCTCCGCCATCTGGCCCACCGAAAGGTACGTATTTTTCTCTTCTGAAAGTAGCAGCACCATTTCCACCGTCACCGGCTTTTACGTAGAAATCTACTAAATCCACAAAACCTATCTTCTCCATACTTACACCTCTTTCTTAAACGTTTCCGTTGAATTTACCTCATGTCTCGTACTCTATTATACTATGTATTGAAAAAAATATGGACTCCCAGTCGGAGTCCTAATCAGCTGATATTAGCTATTTGGAGCCAGCGGAGGGACTCGAACCCTCAACCTGCGCATTACGAATGCGTCGCTCTACCGATTGAGCTACGCTGGCTCAAACAAACCAGTGCTAACTTAAAAAATTGGTGGCGGCGAAGGGACTCGAACCCTTGACACGATGATTATGAATCATCTGCTCTAGCCACTGAGCTACGCCGCCACTGCTTATCTCTAACAGCGGTATGATTTTACCATAGCCGTTTTGTACTGTCAAGAATCGATTTTTTCTCATCCAGATAAGCAATCCCAATCGAATTTGTGGTATAATGATTAGCTAAACCGAAATTGGCAATTCAACCATTTCGAAGGGAGGATGGGTCAATGAACACTACGAAATTTGCTAAAGTTTTGCTAACACTTCTATTTTTCTCTTTCATAGTATTCCCAACACTAAGCTTAAGTTCTGCAGATGAGTACCAGATATTTTATGGAAATTTACATGCTCACACATCGTTTTCGGACGGGAAAGGTACACCAGAAGAAGCTTATGAGCATGCTTCAAACTATGCGGATGTTCAGGCAGTCACGGATCACTGCTACTTTTTAAAAATCCCTGTCAATGGTCAGTCAAAGACATCTCTTACCCAGGAAGCGGCAAGAACTTCAACGGTGAAAGGCAAATTTGTGGGACTGCAGGGATTTGAATGGACTGCCGGTTCAGGACACATAAATGTTTACGAAACTTTAGAATTCATAAGTAGAGACGAGAAAGGTGACCTGAAAGACTTTTATGAATGGATAGTAAAGGTAAAGAAGTTGGCTCAATTTAATCATCCAGGAATGACATTTGGAAACTTCAACAATTTCTGGTTTTGGCCAGAGGCTGATAATTACGTCAATCTTGTAGAAATTGGTAATGGTAACTGGTCGAGCTCAGACATTATCTCTGAGGAAATGTACAGAAACTACATCTTAGCACTGAACAGAGGCTGGCATCTAAGCCCCACTGCAAACCAGGATAACCACAAACCAAATTGGGCAAGCGCAAACGATGGTCGAACTGGAATATTAGCTAAAGAACTCACATACGAAGATGTTATGGAGGCTCTGTGGAGCAGAAGAACATTTGCGAGTGAGGATAAAAATGTAAAGATATATTTCTACGCAAATGGTGCAGTAATGGGAAGTATCTTGAATTCATCTAAAGATAGTCAGGTCGAAATATCCGTTTTTTACTCTGATAAGAATGACCCAGTAGGAAAGATGTATATCGTCTCACAAAGCAAAACCTATGAAGTAAAGGATGTTCAGGGCAAGGACGAATTTGAGTATAGAAACTCATTCGAAATTCCTGACGGCTTCGAATGGTATTTTATCTACATCTTGCAAAAGGACGGTAACGAAATCGTCTCTGCACCGGTATGGTTTGAAGCAGAATCAGGTATAAAAGTTAACTATGTCAGAGTAGGTCCGGAGAAGCCAAATGTTTCACAAAACGTCAGCATTAGTTTCGATATCTACAACACAGAAAACATTGAAGAGTCTGGGAAACTAAGGATTTTGGTAGATGATCTGGAAGTTTCCACCGAAGATATTTCTTTGCCATCGTATGGCATTATTTACGACAAGAGTATAGACTTAGGAAAATTCACTGAGGGTACACACAAGGTTGAGTTCTTGTTCAACGATGTTAATATCCAGTCTATTTCATTTGAAGTTTCAAAAAAGGCGGGATTTTCTATACTATTTGACAAACTTCACGAAAATGACCTTTCAGATGAATTACTCAGAGCCATACAAACACTTAGCAACGCAGGAAATATCGTGTCGTTTAGTGAAACGATGCTAAAAGACTACGATGTCGACTATGTGATCATACCAACTCCAAGTGCTGAAGGCTTGAGCTTTTTCAAGGATTTGATGCCTGACGAGATAGAATGGCTCAACAAGATGGGTGAAAAGGTTTACTTAGTAAAAGGCTCTGATGAAGAATACTTCAATATATACAAAGAAGCTCTCCCAAGTGCGAGGGTGTTTGAAAGTGCAATCGAACTTCTGAAAGCCTTCGGTATATCACAAGATTCCAAGACTATTGAACAGTTAAGAAACGTTGTATTTATTGATCAAGGGCATTCTAACGATTATTCCAAAGATAAGCTGACCCTATTTGATAAGTTCTTGAAGTCAACAGGATATGATGTACAGTACATAAACACGATAGATTCACTTGACGGAAAATATCTCATAGTTATGAACGGAAAGGGATATTCAGATGAAGAAATTAAGAATATAGTGGAGTTCGTGAGAAAAGGTGGTACATTAGTCATTACCTCAAAGAGTGATTATAGTAACGGTGGGAACACTGAGGACCTCAATTTGATTTTAGACGCTATGAACTCACCTGTAAGGTTTAACGATGATCAAGTTGTTGACGAAATTAATAATTATGGTGCAAATTATAAAGTACTTGCAGAGAACGTGAGATTTTACTCAACATGTTCGCTCTTGATATATGGAAACGCAAATATACTGATATCGTCAGAAAGCGCAAATTCAGTGGATTCAGACGGTAAAGATGATGCTCAACCTGTGGATAAGGTTGTGCTCGCTGCAAGTTTCAAATTTGGCGACGGTGAAGTAATACTCCTTGGTAAGGCTGTTTTCTCAGATTACGATTTCGAATTAAATAAGGAATTTGTTCAAAAGATTTTTCGAGGTGCTATAGAGAAATGAAGTGTCCTTTCGGAAGTTTAAATATACCCATAAAGTGAGTTCGAAGATGTTCCTGTTTGACGAAATAGGGGGCAGTAAAAGCCCCCTATTTGTTTTCGATCAATTAACGCAAGAAACAGCAGAATTTCTTTTTCGTAATCTATAGATATTACCTCATGTCAGCTTTTTGTACTCATCTAAGCATTTCCATGAGATACATGAATATTTTGTCATTTAGGAAGAAAATTTGTTCATGTCCAAAGTCAGGGTAGATTAACATCTGCTTTTTACTTTGAATCTTGTTATATGCAGCAAACTGAGTAGATGGCGGGCAGATTGTATCCATAAGTCCCGTGACCATCAGAACTTCTGCCTTAATCCATTTTGCAAGATGTTGGACATCTATGTACCCAAGTCTCGTGAATATTTCATCTTCTCTTTCATGGAGTGGATCTCTGAATCTGAAATACGTCCTGATTTCCTCGTACGCATCCTTTGCAAGGTCCATCTCCCAAACTCTCTTGTAATCACACAAGAATGGGTAAACCGAGATCACTCTTGATACATAAGGCGAGAGCGCAGCACACGCAAGAGCTAGTCCACCACCTTGCGAAAATCCCATTGCAGCGATTCTACGGCTATCTACTTCCGGCATGTTCGCAATTATTTTTGCAAGCTCTGCTGTGTCCAAGAAAATTTGTCTGTACAAGAGGTCTTCTTTTTTCCCGTCTAAACCTCTAATAATGTGTCCATGAACTGTATTTCCTTTCACCCCACCAACATCTTCAGAATAACCGTTCTGTCCTCTCACATCCATCGCGGCAACAATAAAACCAGCAGCAACCAATCCAAATTTATCACTCCAATCGCCTGAATACCAAGAATAACCGTGAAAACTCAATATCGCGGGGCAAGGTTCTTCAATCTTCTTAGGCTTTATGAGCTGTACTCTTATCCTTGCACCTTTTACCCCTGTAAAGTAGAGGTTATAGCACTCCGCATAAGGTGCTTCAATAGACGTTTCTCTCACAATTTCAACTTGTGGATCAACATCGTCCATCTCTTTCAATGCTTGTTGCCAGTATTCGTCAAAGTCTGGTGGACATGGGTTTGTTCCCTTATAAGTTTTGAGCTGTTCAAGTGGCATTTCAAATACCATAACGAAAATCCCCCCTGTTTTTTTGCTCTCATTTTCCATTATGAATTTCCGGTATTCTAATTGTAACGCATCTATGTGCCTTTTTGATTATACTTGCAGAGTTAATTAATATAAGGAAAAATCTTACCGGACTTTCTCATTTTTCGCGTTTGCCTTATAAAGAAAAAGAAGTAACTTTTTAATTCACATCCATAAGTTTCACATTACAAACTGGCTGAATAGGTAGAGTAAAACATATTATTGAAAGTTAAATGCAACCAACACTTACATTTAGTTCAATACTGTTCTTTGTTTAATGAATATTAGGCAAGTGAAACACCACATGCTTTATTTTTCTTAAATAGTGTGGTATAATAATTCTGAACATTGGAGGTGATAGATATGTTCGATAGATTTTCTGAAAGATCCGCCAAAGTTTTTGTTACTGCTCAAGAAGAGGCGAAAGACCTTGGACATTCATATGTTGGTACAGAACACCTTTTGCTCGCAATATTAAAACTCAATGATAAACCATTATCTACAATTTTGGAAAGATACGGTTTGACATATGCGCGGGTGAAGAACGAGGTAATATCTATAGTCGGTCTTGGAATGCGCGGTTTCATTATGTCACCACAGATGACTCCGAGAGCAAGAAAAGTAACAGAAATCGCTTTTGAAGAAGCGCGAATGATGGGAAGCGAAAAGATAGATCCCGAACATTTGTTGCTCGGTATATTACGAGAAGGTGAAGGTATAGCAATCCATATTTTGAAAAAATTAAATGTAAACATTCAGGCGCTAAGAAAAGAGATCGCAGATAACATCTCCGAGGAAGATTTCTTCGAAGAAGCTCAGCCACTGCCTTCATACGAAGAGCAGCCATCCTCGCCAGCCGTGAGGCAACTTGAAGGCTTTGGTGTAGACCTGACAGCGCAAGCACTCCGAGGAGAGCTTGACCCGGTTATCGGTCGCGAAAATGAAATAGAAAGATTAATGCAGATATTGGTGAGGAGAAAGAAGAATAATCCAGTTCTCATCGGAGAACCTGGTGTAGGTAAGAGCGCAATTGTTGAAGGGCTCGCACAGAAAATTGTCTCTGGTGAAGTACCTGAACCACTTAAGGGTAAGACTATTTTTTCTCTCGATGTTGCAGCCATAGTAGCAGGCACGAAGTATCGTGGAGAATTCGAAAAGAGGATGAAGAAATTACTCCAAGTAGTAAAAGGAAATAAAGACATAATACTCTTCATAGACGAACTCCACATGATAGTTGGAGCAGGTTCGGCTGAAGGAGCCGTAGATGCGGCAAATATATTGAAACCCGCGCTCGCACGTGGCGAACTTCACTGTATTGGCGCAACGACACCAGATGAATACAGAAAATACATAGAAAAAGATGCGGCACTTGAAAGAAGGTTCCAGAAGATATACGTCCAAGAACCAACGCCACAGATGGCGCTTGAAATCTTAAAAGGTTTGAAGGCAAAATATGAAAGTCATCACAAAGTCAAGTACACAGATAAATCCTTAGAAGCTGCGGTTTATCTCTCCCAGCGTTACATAACTGATCATTTCTTGCCAGACAAAGCAATCGACGTGATAGATGAGGCCGGAGCGAGAACGAGGCTTAAATTGTTTGTAATGCCAAGTGAATTGCAACTATTAAAGCTACAAATAGAATCTGTAAGAAATGAAAAAGAAGAAGCTGTTGCCAAGCAAGACTACGAACGAGCTGCCGAATTAAAACAGAAAGAACAAGAGCTAAGAGAAAAATTCAATGATATGTACAATGACTGGCGCAAAGAGATAGATTCTACAATTGCCACTGTTGATGTTCCAGAAATCGAAGAAGTAGTTGCAGGATGGACAGGCATTCCTTTAAAGAAACTCGAAGAGACAGAAAGAGAAAAATTATTGAAACTCGAATCCGCACTTCACGAGAGGGTTGTAGGTCAAGAAGAAGCGATAAATGCGATAGCAAGGGCTATTAGACGTGCTCGAAGTGGTTTAAAAGATCCAAGAAGACCAGTTGGAGTTTTCTTGTTCTTAGGTCCAACTGGTGTTGGAAAGACAGAGCTTGCAAAGACGTTAGCTGAATACCTGTTTGGTGACGAGAAAGCGCTTGTCAGATTTGACATGAGCGAGTATATGGAAAAATTCTCCGTCTCAAGGCTTATTGGTGCACCTCCGGGATATGTTGGATACGAAGAAGGTGGAACACTAACTGAAAAAGTAAGAAGAAGACCATTCTCTGTGATACTGTTCGATGAAATTGAAAAGGCACACCCCGATGTGTTCAACTTGTTGTTGCAGATAATGGACGACGGAAGGTTAACAGATTCACAGGGTCACGTTGTAGATTTTAGGAACACTATAATAATCATGACAAGCAATATAGGTGGTAGCGACATCGTTGCCACAAGAAAGAGCCTCGGATTTGTAGAGGGAGAAACACGAGAAAGAGAATTCAGCGAAATGAAAGACAAGGTTTTAGATGAAGTTAAACGGGTATTCAAACCGGAATTCATTAACAGAGTCGATGAAATAATAGTTTTCCACAAGCTTACAAAAGAGCATATAGAACAAATCATAGACATACTTTTGAGAGATATACGTTCAAGACTTTCCGAAAGGCATATCACTCTCGTGCTTTCACCGGAAGCGAAAGAATTTCTTGTCAACGTTGGGTACGATAATGTCTACGGCGCAAGACCACTTAAGCGAGCCATTCAAAAATACATCGAAGACCCACTCTCTGAAGAACTGCTGAAAGGTGAAGTTGAAGATAGCTCAGAAGTTTACGTTGTTCAAGAAGGAGAGAAGCTTGGTTTTGTTATAAACAAAAAAGCTGAGATGCAGACAGTTAATTAAGAAAAAACTGAGAAAGGACTTACCACTATGGCGAAGGGGAAAACTATATACGTATGTGATAAGTGCGGTTACGAATCTCCAAAGTGGTTTGGTAAGTGTCCAGTATGCGGTGAATGGAATACCGCTAAAGAATTTCAGATGAAAGATGTTTCTCTTAGTTCAAAATCTATACGAGCAGATAGTGCGGGGATGTTTCAGGCTCATCCTCGCTTTTTTGATATAAAGAGTGCGATAGAATTAACTAATGAAAAAAGAATCAAGACAAACATACCCGCTTTGGATCAACTTCTAAACGGCGGTTTTGTACACGGGCAGGTTCTTTTATTGGGTGGAGAGCCTGGGGTTGGAAAGAGTACCTTGGCACTCCAGATTTGCAATTCAATATCCTCAGTCAATGATGAAAAGCACGTGTACTATATTTCAGGTGAAGAAAGTGTTTCGCAGATAGGAAACAGAGCTAAACGCTTGAATATAAAGAATAATAACATATTAATTACATCGGAAACACAAATAGAAGACGTGCTAAATAACATCGATGTGGACAAAACAAAACTCATAATTGTTGATTCCATCCAGACTTTGAGCAGTGCTGATATTGACTCACCAGTAGGTGGAGTTGTTCAGATTAAGGCCGTCGTTGAAAAAGTGAGGATTTTTAGCAAGAAGAACGGAATACCGGCAATTTTGATCGCACACGTGACTAAAGAAGGTTTGATCGCTGGTCCAAAACTTGTTGAGCATGTTGTGGATACTGTTGTTTACTTTGAAGGTGAGAGGACAACCGATTATAGGATACTCAGAGTTCAGAAAAACAGATACGGTCCAAGCGGCGAGATTGCAGTCTTCCAGATGACGCAAGAAGGTTTGAGTAGCCTTTCCGAAGACAAGCTTTTAACGTATTCAGACACCGCTGGAAACGTGTTTACAGGAGTTTTTGAAGGCAGTAGACCTTTGAATGTTCAGATTCAAGCGTTAGTTTCGAGAGTCAAAATGGCTTCAGGACGGAGAATTTCCCACGGTGTAGACGTGAGGAAAGTGATTATAATATCAGCCGTGCTTGCTAAGCACCTGAACTTGCCGCTTGACTTCCACGATATATATTTGAATGTCTCTGGTGGTTTAAATATTACAGATCCAGGTTGCGAATTGGCTATTGCAGGTGCGATTCTTTCCTCTTTCTTAGATTCATATATCGGAAATACATTCATGGTTGGAGAGATAGGACTCGATGGCAGTGTTAGAGCGGCAGTGAACGTTACAAAAAGGATAGATAATGCAAAAAATCTTAGGCTTGATAAGATTATAATTCCTGAGAACGTTAAATACACCCCAAAAGATTCGAAAATGGAAGTTATATCTATAAGGAACATCAAAGAACTCTTTAAAGTGATAGCGAAATCAGAATAAACAAAGTGAGGTGTGGAGTATGCCTAAGAAAGTAAAGATATTGGTTGACAGTACGTCAGATTTTCCAAAAGAGATGCTCAAGGAATGGGATGTCGACATTGTACCTCTCTACGTAAACTGGCCAGATGGCTCAACGGAAAAAGATGATACGAGAGAATTCGAAAATCTGAAGAAATTTTACGAAAAACTCAAAAATGCTCAGGAATTGCCGAAGAGTTCGCAACCCAGTATCGAGGACTGGAGAATGAAATATGAGGAACTAAAGTCGCAGGGTTACGAGGGGATATTAGTAATAACAATTTCAAGTGCAATGTCAGGAACATTTAATTCTGCTACCCTTGCGGCGCATGAAGTTGATATTCCCGTCAAGGTTGTCGACTCCAAAATGGCATCTACTGCAATCTCCCCAATGGCTCGCTATGCCAGAGAGCTTCTTAATTTGGAAGCGGAACTCGATGATGTCGCACAAGAACTTGAAAAGAAGATAAAAGCTAAAGGTTTCGGTGCGTTCTTCTACGTTCAAGATTTTAACTTCTTGGTAAAAGGCGGAAGAGTAAGCAAATTTGCAGGATTTGTTGGTTCACTGCTCAAAATCAGAGTTGGGATATATATAAACGAAGAAGGAAATATGGTTCCATTCACTAAGGCCAGAGGTTTCAAAGCTATCGTGGATGAGCTACTTAAAAAAGCAGAATCAGAAGGTTTCACACCTGGCAGTACGGTCGATTTGTACATGGTTAGTTGCGACAACATGGAGGAACTGAAAGAGATAGAACAGATTCTAAAAGGTGTGTATAAAGTCAAGAATGTTTACTATACTCCGACCGGAAAAGTCATTTCAATGCACGTTGGACCAGGACAAGCAGGCTTTGGTATTGAGAAGTATTGATGTTTAGTTCCAAAGGGGGCAAAAGGATGTCAGAAAGTCAATTCAACACACTTGAAGAATTCAAAAAATTTAGAGAAAGAATGAATAAGGAAATACTCGACAGAGGTACGCTCAACACAAAGCGATTCTGGAATTTAGATGGTGCTGTGTATCAGAACGGAGCATTGGAACCAAAAGTAAAAGAACTCATGGGATTGGTCGCCTCAATGGTTCTGAGATGTGATGACTGCATCACTTACCATATGATTAGATGCGCAGAGCTTGGTGCGACAGATGAGGAATTCTTTGAAACATTCGATATAGCACTGATTGTAGGTGGCTCGATAGTTATTCCTCATCTCAGGCGTGCGGTAAACACATTACTAGAAATTCGGAGGTTGCAATCGAGTGGCGAAGGTATTTCTATTTGACGGTACTGGATTGCTTTATAGGGCATACTTTGCAATTGATCAATCTTTGTCAACAACAACAGGGCTACCAACTGGTGCCCTCTTTGGTGTTGCAAGGATGCTTTTGAAATTTCTGAAGGAAAATGTTTCGGTAGGTAAGGATTACTGCGCTTTTGTTATTGATGTCAAAGGTGGAAGTACGTATAGAAAGGAACTCTATCAGCAGTACAAAGCGCATAGACCAGAAACACCTGAACCTTTATTAAAACAAATTGATTTTGCTGAAGAGTTAGTTCAAAGTTTTGGGGTAAAAGTTCTGAAATATCCAGGTTACGAAGCGGATGATGTAATAGCTACATTTGTAAAAATCTTCGAAAGAAACAAAGATTTTCTGAATATAGAAGAAATAAACATAGTTACTAGCGATAAAGACATGCTGCAACTTATTAAAGATAATACTTACGTATGGCGTATAGAAAAAGGCGTAACGGATATTAAGAAATACACAGATAAAGAAGTATACGAAAAATATGGTATTTATCCAAATCAGATAGCAGATTATCTCGCACTTGTTGGAGATGCCTCAGATAACATTCCGGGAGTTCCGGGAATAGGTGAAAAGACCGCTGCAAGGATTTTGCAAGAATTTGGTAGTGTTGAAAACGCTCTCAACAACCTCGATAAGCTTCCAGAGAAAGTAAGAGAACGCATACAAAGCAGTCTTGAAGATTTTGAACTGAGCAGAAAACTGGTTGAGCTGAATTCAAATGTAGAAATAAATATAGAACTAAAAAATCTTGTATTTGAGGGATATAAACCTGAGGTACTTTTGGAAACACTCAAAAAATTTGAGTTTTCCAGTATTATTAAAGAATTACAACTTTCATCGAGTTTGACGGACAAGTCTCAATACAATGTCGTGCGAAATGAAAAGGAACTTGAAAAACTACTTAGTGAAATTGAGAAAGCAAAAAAGATATCTTTAGATTTGGAAACCACATCTTTAGATCCACATACGGGAAAGATTGTTGGTATATCGATCGCTATCGATGAAGGCATCGCTTATTACATACCTTTGTCGCATATTGGTGGTCCGAATATCCAGTATGAGAAAGCCAAACACTTCCTTGAGATAGTTTTAAATTTAAAAAACTTTGGTGGGCATAATATAAAATTCGACATCAAATTCCTCAAGAAGATGGGCGTAGAGTTTCCTTACCCATCTTTTGACACGATGCTCGAAGCATACCTTCTAAATCCCAACGAGAAAAGATTCAATCTCGATGACCTCGCTCTCAAGCTTTTAGGGCACAAGATGATAAGCTACGAGGAAGTTGTCCAATCTTCCGTTCCACTCTTTGCAGGTGACTTTTCTTATGTCCCCGTTGAAGCAGCTGCAAAGTACTCTTGTGAAGATGCCGACATGTCATTGAGAATACACAACAAGCTTTACCCGCTTATCTATTCTTACGAATTAACAGAGTTGTACGAAAAGATAGAATTACCGATGGTAAAAGTTCTTGCGGAACTTGAATTGAACGGCGTTTACTTCGATATTGGTTATCTAAATAACTTGTCAAATGAAATGGATAAGAAGCTCTCCAACCTTTCTCAAAAGATATTTGAATTAGCTGGTGAGGTCTTCAATCTAAATTCACCTAAGCAGGTTGGATATATACTATTCGAGAAACTCAACCTACCTGCTGTAAAGTCAACAAGCACTGGTGCTTACTCAACAGATGTCGAAGTACTTGAGAACCTTGCAGGTGATTATGAAATAGCGAAGCTACTACTCGAGTATCGAAAAATCCAGAAACTCAAGAGTACATATGTTGATGCGATTCCATCCATGGTTAACAAGTACACTGGCAGGGTGCACGCATCATTCAATCAAACTGGTACGGCAACGGGACGGTTGAGTAGCTCGGATCCAAATCTCCAAAACCTGCCGGGAAGAACTGACGAAGGTAAGGAAATAAGGATGGCGGTAAGGCCACAAAAAGAAGGCTGGTGGCTCTTGGGGGCCGATTATTCCCAAATTGAATTGCGCGTGCTTGCACACATAAGCGAGGATCCGGAGTTGATAAGAGCGTTTAGAGAAGACAAAGATATCCACTTAGAAAGTGCGAAGAAGATTTTCAATGTTAGTGAGGAATTCGTTACAGACAGTATGAGGCGCGTTGGGAAGATGATCAACTTTGCCATAGTGTACGGCGTATCACCTTATGGCTTGGCAAAAAGGCTTGGAATGGATGTAAAAGAGACAAGAAAAGTAATAGAGGCATATCTCGAAACATATAAGAACGTACAGGAATATATAGCAACGACAAAAGAATTTGCGAGGAAGAACGGATATGTAAAAACTTTATTTGGAAGACGCCGGGAGATACCACAGATCAATTCAAAGGATCAAAATATCCGGGCAGAAGGTGAAAGAATCGCGATAAACACACCGATACAAGGAACAGCAGCAGATATAATGAAGATAGCGATGATTAATATATACGAAAGAATGAAAAAAGAAAATTTGAAGAGCTTGATGATATTACAAGTACACGACGAACTTGTTTTTGAAGTTCCTGAAGACGAGGTTGAGATAATGAAAGAAATTGTGAAATTTGAGATGGAAAACGCTGTTAAGCTCAGAGTGCCTCTAACCGTGGACATTTACGTAGATAAATACATGATTTAGAAGAGCACCACTGAAAAAAGTGGTGCTTTTAATATATTAAGATACTTCCAAAAAACAGCAGAACCGCAGCTATGACTCTGACTCCTATCTTTTCTTTTAAGAAAACCTTTGCAAAGAACATCGTGACAAAGACTGACAACATCGAAAGTGGCTCAGCTACACTCACGCCGAAGTAGTTGAAGGCTTTGAGAAGCGCAACGTAAGAATATGCATTACATATTCCACCGAGGATTAAGTATAACCATTTTTCTCTTACGAGATTGAAATACTCTACTGGTTTATTCTTTCTAACGAGACCGTAAAGTAGTATGTAGAGACTTATAATCAAATATATCCCAACAGAATACCCTATCGGTGAGACATCTATCGTTATCTTCCTGTCGATTATCCTTCCAACTGCCATCAAGCTCGATGCCAATATCATAGCAACCGCACCCTTGCTTTTGAAAATATTCTTGTAAGAGATCGCTATATTATCTCCCTTTTTTAGATAACTAACACCATAAATCATAAGCAGTGCACCTATAAGTCTTTTCAAACTAAATTGTTCTCCAAGGAAGATAGCTGATAGAACAACTAAGAAAACAGCGTTGAGGTTGTACAGCGGTGCTATCACTGAAGCATCTTCATGACCTAACGCATATGTATATAGGGAAAATGAAACAGAATAAATAGTACCACTTATCAGAGAAAGCAACAAGATTTCTTTGGTAATGTAGTTGAAAAACGGGAACAATGAGAGAAACGAAAAGAAGAAAAAACCCCACGCCGCAACGAAAGTTGGAGAACCTCTCGAAATTCTGTTCCCAGCTATCCTTTCGTATCCGAGCAGTACAATTCTGATAGTCATCCAAAGAAGTCCGATCCCAGACTTCATCGTCCTTGGCTCTCGGAGACACGCAACTTTAGTCTTGTAATGAGAGAGCCTCTTCCCTCCTTTCAAATATGTTTTTGTCTTAGATAAGGGTGGGCATACACCCATCCTTTGCTGTAAACCTCCTTACGGAGTTAGGAGCTCATCGCCAATGTTAGATGGGCTTGTCGTGCCTACCGCACTGTTCCTACCCGCCAGAACTGTTTAACGATAGGCGACAGAGCATGGAACTTGAGCAGCATTCCATGGTGTCGTGACCCATCTAACGTAGCCTGATGGTCCTTTGGACCATAGCTGAGGCTAGTCAACGGGGGCTTCAAGCCCGCCACTTCAGTGGTGGGGCGTTGACCCTTTGATACACCCCCATTTTGATGTTATAATCATTTTAGCACGCACTTTATTGATTGAGAATATGAAAACGTCGGAGGTGGAAGAATTGAACGGTGATGCTACACATGTTTCTCTGCTGAAAATCTTCTCGATAAATGCGAAAATTGGTGGTGTTACCATCGGTGGTGGTTACGCTATGGTTCCTGTGATCAGGGATGAATACGTCAACAAGCACAAATTCATTTCTGACGATGAGTTTTCAGCATTACTTGTCATAGCCCAATCGATGCCAGGACCAATTGCAGTAAACACTTCAACGCTGGTTGGTTATAAGCTTCGGAAAATTCCAGGACTGTTAGCAGCCGTTGCCGGTGCTATCTTCTTTCCAACACTTATAATAATAACGATCGCCGTTGTTCTTGGAAAGTTTTACAACGTTCTGCAACCGTTTTTGAAAGGTATGAAGGTACCACTCTTTGCTGTAATATTTGTAAGCGTCTTAAAGATGTGGAAGACGAGTATAAAGAGCAAGGAAGACATTATTGTCTTTGCTGTAGCTCTTGCATTATTAAGCATTTTCAATTTTAGTCCATTCTATCTGATACTCCTTGGAATCTTGTACGGTATTGTTAGAACCTATATTGGTAGGAGAGTGAATGGAAAATGATTTGCATAAAACTCTTTACGACGTTCTTGCAAATAGGTGCAGTTAGTTTTGGTGGTGGATACAGTATACTGAAAACAATAATCCACTATGTCGTTGATACTAACAAATGGCTTTCTGTAGAAGAATTCAATGAGATTGTGGCTATTTCGCAATCGACGCCAGGACCAATTGGAATAAACGCTGCGACGTTTGTGGGATATAAAATGGGAGGAATTTTCGGTTCTTTAGTGGCTACGCTTTCTGTCATATTGGTTCCCGTTATCTCCACTTTGACACTTTATTTATTTTACAGAAGGCATTCTCAAAATACTGTAGTTCAGTTTGTTATATCCAAACTAAAACCCATAGTCTTGGCAATGATAGCATCCGCTGCTTTGAGTTTCTTGAGCTCCTCATTTGGTTCAGTAACATCTTTTATTATTACGCTTCTGGCAATTTTTATCTTACTTTATACAAAAATAGACGTTGTGCTCTTGTTACTCATCTCGGGAACGTTCGGATACATTTTCTTTCGATAAAATACAAAAGTATGATAGAATTCTAATGTGAGACAAAACAGGTATTCTTCGACTCAGGAGGTGAAAGTATGGCAACGAAGGAAGGAATTGAAAACATAACGCTTTACGACGACGGCGTTCACAAGTTCATATTTCTGGCTTGGGAAGAAATGGAAGAGGAAGGTATAGTCCAGACGAACCAATATTTAATAATTGATGGCAACGAAGCGATGCTCTTAGATCCAGGTGGTGCCCATGTCTTTCCAAGAGTCCTTGCGAACGTATCGGAGATTATTGAGCCGAGCAAAATCAAGTACATCTTCTTTACCCATCAAGACCCGGACGTGACATCTGGAATAACACTATGGCTTTCGATAGCGGAAAACGCAAAGATTTATATATCAGCACTTTGGACAAGATTCTTACCTCACTTCGGGATCTATGACCAGCGTAGAGTTGTTGCTCTTCCAGACAAAGGTGACAAGCTTCGCCTCCAATCAGGTACGGAACTTGAATTCATACCAGCGCACTACTTACATTCAACAGGGAATTTTACATTGTATGACCCGAGAGCAAAGATTCTGTTCTCTGGTGATTTGGGTGTTGCAGTTTTCCCAAAAGGGCAGAGGTATGTATTTGTAGATAACTTCAATGAGCATGTAAAGCTTATGGAGTTGTTCCACAGAAGATATATTACTTCGAGCGTTGCCCTAAGAAAATGGCTCAGCATAGTAGAAAGAAAAGACATAGAAATAGTAGCACCTCAGCACGGTGCAATATTTAGAGGCGAAAATGTAAAGAAACTTTTTGATTGGTTTAGAAACTTAAAGTGCGGAATCGACATCATTGATGAGATATACGGTAGGTGATACAAATGCCAAACATGAATAAAGATACTGTCGAAAAGATGTCTTCCGCATTTTTTGCTGAAAACCTCATGACATCATTTATGGCTCAATTAGATGAGGCACTAATATCTCGCGTAAAGGGTGTGCAGGAAAACATAAAAGATTTAGAGTTGGTTTTCAGAAATATGCAAAAAAGACTGGTAGAGCTTTCTGGACAATTTGAAGAAGAGAGTAAGAATATTGTTAACAGCATAGAATATTCCCAAACTGTCAATAAGAACATCACTAATGAGCTAAGAAAATCTGGTGCGGATATTACAAAGATAAACGAAATAGTTATGAACTCAGTAAAGAACACATCAAGTACCTTAGAAATGTTTTCAAAGGTTGAGAATATGGTTTCTGAAATCACAAAGATTGCAAAACAGACTAACTTACTGGCTCTGAATGCTTCCATTGAGGCAGCAAGAGCAGGTGAATTCGGTCGCGGATTTGCCGTTGTAGCTTCCGAAGTACAAAAATTGGCAGGCGAATCTAACAGGGTCGCTAAGGATATCAACGAACTTGTTAAAGAGCTTTCGGAGTCAGTCTCTGAAGCACTTGAAAGCATAAAGCTCGTTGGAGATATATTCAAAGCAGTACAGACCTCGATGGAACAATTGATGGGATTCATGCAGCAAAATTCTGCTTTGTTATCCCACGTTTCAGAATTACTATTACAAACAAAGAGCGAGCTTGTACAAGAAACTGGGAATTTCAATTCTGCAGTAGAAGTGATGAACAAAGCATCTGAAAAATTTGAAACTCTCTCAAGAGTCATATCTTCAATAGTCAAAGCTCAGACAAAACTCAAGGATTTGCAGCTGTGAATTAGAAAGCGCATATGCTATCTCCCTATTTGGAGGTATCCATGATGGAAAATCCCATAAATGAAATAGTAGAGAAAAAAAGGCTCTGCAAAGGTGTGTACGAATTCTGGATCAACAACGAATTCGTAGCCAAACACGCAAAACCCGGACAATTTGTAATTGTTCGAAATACAGAAAAAGGTGAGCGTATACCATTAACCATAGCAGATGTCAGTGGGAAGCAGTTCAGGATAGTTGTAAAAGCCATAGGTAAATCTACTCTTGAATTGTGTATGAAAAATAAAGGTGATGTACTGCACGATGTAGTTGGTCCTCTGGGCAAGCCAAGTGAGATAAAGTACTATGGAAATACTTTAATCATCGGCGGTGGTATTGGTATAGCTGCAATTTTCCCAATAGCTAAGGCTTTGAAAAGTTTTAATAACAGAGTAAATGTAATAATAGGTGCGAAGACAGTAGATGAACTAATCCTAAAGGATGAATTTACCTTCGCAGATGACTTAACAACTTGCACGGACGATGGAAGTTATGGCAAAAAAGGAAGCGTTGTAGATGTTATGAAAGACAAGCTTAGAAGTGAGAAATTCGACGTTATTTGGGCGATAGGACCTGCAGTTATGATGAAATATGCAAGTTTGGTAGCAAAGGAATTTGATACACCTGTGTGGGTATCACTTAATTCGATTATGATAGATGGCACAGGAATGTGCGGAGGCTGCAGGACGGTTATAAAGAAAGACGGAGAAAGTGAAATACAGTACGTTTGTGTCGATGGACCCGAATTTGATGGCCGATATGTGGATTGGGAAAGTTTTATCAAAAGACTCAGTCAGTATAGAGAACAAGAAACATTGGCTTTGGAAAGTTTCATTAAGCAGGTTGGTGATATCTCGTGGCTGTAAAAGACAGAATAGAAGTCAGGGAATTAGAACCAGAAGAAAGGCACCACACTTTTTCAGAAGTATCTTTGGGTTACACATACGAGATGGCACAGGAAGAGGCGAAAAGGTGCTTACAGTGTAAAGTACCAACTTGTATATCAGGTTGCCCAGTTGGCATAGATATACCGGGTTTCATAAGAGAAATCGTTAAAGGTAATTTAGATAGATCTTTTAAAATACTAAAATCATATAATTACCTCCCTGCTATCTGCGGAAGGGTTTGCCCACAAGAAATACAGTGTGAGGGGGTTTGTGTTCTCAACAAAATTGGAAAACCTATAAATATCGGTGCGCTCGAAAGATTTGTTGCAGACTGGGCAAGAGAGAATAATGTGAACAATTTGACCGACGAAGAGTCTTCTAACACATCAAACGCACAAAAAGATTACGTAGATAAGAAGGTTGCTGTCATAGGCTCTGGTCCTGCTGGTCTTACGGTAGCCTCAGAACTTGGAAAGCTTGGAATCAGTGTTGATATATACGAAGCGCTACATGAATTTGGAGGGGTTCTCGTATATGGAATACCTGAGTTCAGGTTGCCAAAAAAGATTGTTGGCAAAGAGATTTCACATTTAGAGGCTCTTGGAGTAAATTTTATAAAGAACATACCAGTAGGTTACGCAATCTCGCCAAAGGAATTACTTGAAAAATACGATGCACTCTTTGTAGGCGTCGGTGCGGGTACTCCGAAATTCATGGGAATTCCAGGAAGCGAGCTGAATGGAGTCTACTCTGCCAACGAATTCCTGACTCGAGTAAACCTCATGCGCGCATACAAGTTTCCTGAATACGATACACCTATCAGGATTGGAAAAAGAGTTGTCGTTGTCGGGGGAGGTAACACTGCGATGGATGCTGCACGCAGCGCTTTAAGGTTGGGGGCACATGTAACGGTAGTGTACCGGAGAACCGAATCGGAGATGCCGGCTCGTAAAGCCGAAATAGCGCATGCCAAAGAAGAGGGCATTGAGTTCATGTACTTATCAACACCGGTTACATACATAGGTGACGCGCATGGGAATTTAGTCGCAATTGAATGTGTAAGGATGCAACTGAGCGAGCCGGATGAAAGCGGGAGAAGAAAACCGGTTATCATTCCGAACAGCAATTTCGTTATCGAAGCTGATACAGTTATAGAAGCTATCGGAACTGAGGCGAATAAATTCCTCCTAAACCAATTTCCGGATTTGAAAACTAACAAGTACGGATACATTGTAACAAATGAAATGGGGCAGACGAGCATACCAAAGGTCTTTGCGGGAGGAGATATCGTAACAGGTTCTGCGACTGTAATCTTAGCCATGGGGGCAGGTAAGACGGCTACAAGAGGTATTGCCGAATTTCTTAAAAGTTGATGATGAACACGAGTAAGGGGGTATGGGGATAGGTTATGGTCTACACGGAAATACTATATGCAATGCTTGTACTGATGTTATTATTGACAATAATAGCCACTACAATCCCCGCTCAGCGAGAAACACTAAACGAATCAATTAGACAAGAAAAAGCTCAAATCATTGCAGAAAACATGTTCTGGGAAACAGTGGACGCTACGTATTTACAAAACTTGCCGGATAACAAATTCATCTTGACGTATTACATCGACGTAGACGGGCATAGATACAAAGTTGATATTAAAGCCATAAAGTTCGATAGGCCAGAAAAATAAAAACATAAAAACAAAGTGGGGCGCACGCCCCATTTTTCCTTGGATATATCAACCTTTCAATCCGCTTCCAACGAGTGATTTGACAAACAAATCTTGGAGTAAGAAGAATAACAGAAGTGTTGGTGCCAAAGCAATAATTGTCGCTGCCATAATTATTCCCCAGTTATTTGAAGACTCAGCATTGATTATCATATTTATCGCCACTTGCACAGTCTTCATGTCATCACGCATTGCCACAATCATAGGCCACAAATACATGTTCCAAGCGTATGTAAAATTAATTATAGCCGCCCCCCCTATAACTGGGCGAGAAAGCGGAAGAACTATCTTTGTAAGATATTGCATAGCACTTGCCCCGTCTATCCTCGCGGCATCTTCGAAATCTCTTGGAATAGTCTTAAAGTGTTGTTGGAACAAAAACACATTCGTTGCACTTGCGATGAATGGTACAATCATCGCTTGGTATGTGTTAACCCATCCAAGTTTGCTAACGACTTGGAACAGAGGGATAATTAACAATATTTCCGCTGGGATATATAAAGTTGAAAATATCAAACCAAACGTTAACGAATCACCCTTGAATTTGAAATTTGCGTACGCATAACCTGCAAGGATACCAGTGAAAAGCTTCCCAAGTGTTATTAAAGACGCTACTACAAAGCTGTTCCACATCATCCTTCCAAAAGGCACTATTTTAAAAGCTTGTATGTAATTTTCTATGTTGAACCCACGTGGCAAAATCTTAGGCGGGTAAGCAAAAACGAATTCTGAAGATTGAATACTCATAGTCAACGCTAAGAATATAGGTGCAAACATGATTATTGAAAATATTATCAGGGCTATCTCTACAAAAACGGTATTTACAATCTTTCGAGTACTCTTCTTCATAACTCCCACCGCCTTTTACTGATAATGAACGCTCTTACGTCCAACTTTAAAGTATATTAGAGTGACTATGATCATTATGGCAAACAATATGACGCTTTCCGCAGCTGCCGGTCCTGTTTTTGAGAATCTAAAACCGTCAAGGTAGATCCTGTAAATGATGTTCGTTGTATAATCACCGGGACCACCGCGTGTCATAACATCGATAATAGCAAACGACTGGAACATAGCGCTTATTATACTCATAATCACAAGGTAATATGTAATAGGTGAAAGTAAGGGAAAATACAACCTCCACATTCTTGTCCAAGTAGTTGCACCATCGAGCTTAGTTGCTTCAACAAGCTCATCAGGAATACTTTGCAAACCTGCAATGTAGAATATTATGTTAAATGGCAATGTTTTCCAAATTGCAGCAATTATTACAGCGTATGCAGCGTATGGTGCGGTAACTAACCAGTTCACTTGTATTCCGAATAACCTTGTCATAATATAGTTAACGTGCCCAACAACTGGGTTCAGTAAAAATCCCCAGAGCGCTCCTGCCACGGCTGTTGAGACAGCATAAGGAGCGAATATCAAAGTCCTGAATAACCTAACGCCGGGAACTCTTTGATTAAGCAGCAACGCCACAAAAAATGCTATAAAAATAGAGACAATTACCGTAATTATTGTGAAGACAATCGTAAAAGTGAATGATTTAACGAACTTCTCGTCTGAAAATAATTCTATATAATTCTCTAATCCAACAAACATCTTCCTATTGCCAAAGACAGACACTTTAAAAAAACTTAGATAAAATGAATTTATTGCTGGATAATATATAAAGAGTGAAATTATGATAAATGTTGGAAGTATAAAGATGTAAGGTAACAACTTTCTCACTTCTAGCACCCTCCTGAACATAAGAATTCAAAAAAGGCTGGCTGCAACGCCAGCCCTTCTTTTTGATTGAATCCATTAAAAGTATTGTTTTATAGCTTTATTTGCTTCTCTTTCTGCTTCCTCCAAAGCTTGCTTTGGCGTTAGCTGTCCATTTAGCATTTTCTCAACGGCATTATCGATCGCTGACCTTATTTCTGGGAAAGCACCAACAACCGCACCCATTGTTGCGTATGAAGGAATTGTATCTAACAACTGTTTAATGGCGATATAGTGGAGTGGATTTTCCTTGTAGTAGCCTTCTTTCTCAAGCTTTTCTTTCGCATCAAGTCTTACTGGGAAGTACCCAGTTCCCTTATGCCATGCGATTTGTGGATCAACATCGGCAAGATACTTAATCAATTTCCATGCCGCATCTATCTCGGCTTGGTTCTTCTGCTTAATTAGCCACAGGCTTCCTCCACCTATTATAACACCAGCTCGCTGTACTCCGTCTGGTATAGGAATGTAAGCCGCACCAATTTCGAAGCCTTGCTTCGCCGCTTCTGAAACAAGCAATGCAACATCTGATGTTGACGTAATTATCATTCCGACCGTTTGAGATATGAAGAGCTGTCTTGCAGCTGTCCAGTCCCCTTTCTTTGTGTTAATCATTAAACCTTCTTTTGTCAATGTGTTCCAAAATTCCATAATCTTCAAGCCAGCTTCGTTATTGAAGACTACCTTTGTTGGGTTGCCTGTTCTTCCGTTGTTGTTGTCAACAAGCAACTTATTTTGCTCTGCCATCCATTGTTCAAAGAACCATGCATAAAGTGGCCATGTGATACCAGTTCTTACTATGTTTCCCTTGTCGTCTTTCTTTAACAATTTCTTCGAGTAGGAAATCACTTCGCTGAAAGTTCTTGGTGGTTTCTCTGGATCAAGTCCTGCTTGTTTGAACATGGTCTTGTTGTAGAAGAGCAACGGTGTTGAGCTGTTCCAAGGCATAGAATAAAGCTTTCCGCCAATGCTGTAGTATTTAACCACCTGAGGTAAGAGCTTACCTTTATCAAATGATGGATCCTTTTTAATCATATCTTCAACTGGAACTATAACTCCACTATCGATCATCTTCTTCGTACTGATTTCGTTCAGTTGGACAACATGTGGTGGAGTACCTGCTTGTAGTGATGCAACTGTCTTTGCCAATATTTCCTCATAACTCCCAACATACTGCACTTCAACCTTGATTCCTGGGTTTGCCTTCATAAAATCGTTTACCATACCCTGAATCAAGTCAATTCTCCAACCGCCCATTGCGTGCCAGAACTGAATCTTGACTTCTGCAAAGCCCAAAGCAACAACGAATACTAAAAACAGTATAAAAAGTTTCTTCATACACCACACCTCCCATGATTTGTTTGATAAAATCCCCAAAAGAGGGACAACGTTATTATTATACTATCAAATGTTAAAAATAATTTAAGAAAAAAGCGCAAGCTTTCCTGAAGATTTGCACAAAAAAGGAAGCTTGCGCGTCATTTTATACATTAAAGAACTATAAGTATGATATTTAAACCATTGCAGATTTCACTTGTTGATATCCTTCACAGATTCCCTCTCGATAATCTTTGCTGGCAAAATTATATTTCTTGGCAAACGCACTTTCTTATCCACTATTCTCTCTATTAACAACTGTGCAGCAGTAGTCCCCATTTCCCAACGGGGTTGCATAACAGTTGTCAACCTTGGATTTGTGTACTGTGCAAATGGAGCATCATCAAATCCTATTATAGATACATCTTCTGGCACTCTAATTCCGTTATCCTTTAAAGCATCTATCGCACCGATAGCTGTCCAGTCATTAACAGCGAAGATAGCTGTGAAGTTTAGCCCATGTTCTTTCAGGTGCTGAACAACACTAACCCATCCGTGCTCGGAGTTATAGCCTCTATGTGTTCCATAAAAAATCTCAATCTCTTCATCCCTGACTTTATCAATGAATTTTCTAATACCTTTTTCCCTATCGACAGCTGCTGGTGATTGTTGTGGACCGGGTATAAAAAGAATCTTCTTGTGCCCGTGCTCATAAAGATACTTGATCGCTTGATAGCCACCACTTACATTGTCCACGTTCACAGTATCGAAATCGATCTCGTCGACCTGGAAATCAACAACAACCATTGGGATACCGCCTCTCTTGAAGCGCTCTATCAATTTGTAACTTCCAAAAAGTTCTCCCAAGATAACTCCATCGACCTTACGCCTGAAGTACTGATCAAGGATGTGCTGTTCGATGTCGACCTCCCATTTCGGAAGGGCAAGCATTATATCGAAACCTTTTGTGTACGCATATTCCTCGATTGCCATGACAATGTCACTGTAATGATAACCTCTTATGTCAGGTATAAGTATTCCAATAGTTTTAAACAGATCAGAAGAGGCTGTTCTGAAAGAAATCGTCGGTCTATAATTTAGTTTCTTTATAGCATTGAGCACTTTCCTACGGGTCTCTTCAGATACATTCTCGTTGCCGTTCAGAACCCTTGAGACCGTTGCTATGGAAACGTTTGCCATTTTTGCAACATCTCTAATATTTGCCATCGTACCACCTCGATGCAAATCTGTTTATCTTATTCATTGCTTTGTAGTTCATATACTCTTACATAATCTACATACATCTTTGCAGGAAACTTTGTTTCATTTGTTGGATATCCAGGCCAGTATCCGCCAACAGCCATATTCAGTATTATAAAGAATTCATTATCGAAGACCCATACCTTTCCTCTTGACTCCACCGCGGATTTTGTGACAATGTGGTAAACGGTATCATCGACGTACCAAACAATCTTTTCTTCATCCCACATTACCCCAAATACGTGGAAATCACTTGTAAAATCAGGCTTTGGTGGCTCTAACCTGATTTTGCCACCTATAGCGCTATTTCCGTGATACCCAGGTCCATGCAGCGTACCGTAGGCTGTCCACTTGTCGTGTCCAAGAAATTCGACTATATCGATTTCTCCACACATGGGCCATCCGACATACCTTATATTAGTCCCGAGCATCCAAAACGCTGGCCACAGACCCTTTCCGTAAGGGAATTTTATACGCGCCTCAATCTTTCCGTACTGCACTGAGAAATTACCTTCTGTCTTCATACGTGTTGAAGTGTAATTGAACGTCTTACTACCTTCTTTCACTGTCTCGTTTCTTGCTTCAATAACGAGCATGCCATTCTCTATCCAGGCATTCTTTCCTTCAGTATAGTACTGCCACTCACCGTTTCCCCAGCCGTTGTTGTTTCCAATCTCGAATCTCCATTTTGAAGTATCGATTTTAGGACCGCTGAACTCATCGGACCAAACAAGTTTCCATCTGCTGTCTTTTATCATAGGCTCAAACTCCTTTAACGATGCTATACAACTTGTGAAAATAAGAATGAGAAAGACAAAAGGAATTAATATATATCTTCTTCTCAACATCTTAAACCACCTCTTTATATGCCTATAATTTATCTTACTACTGAGCGATAAGAATTTCAATTCGATCCACCTTTCCATTTCGTACCATTTCGGCGTATTTTTCCTCAATTAGTCCACTGCTCAAACTTATTCTTTCTCCATCATTGAGGAACAGAGTTGCTCTTTGCTTTGAATAATCTACTTTGTATGTGTCCAATTTATCAGGATTTACATACGTTACAGTGCAATTTCCTAAGAATTTAAACGATATCTTGTTATTCTCATCAAAGAGCCAACCTGGTAAGACAGGTTCGAAAACTAAGACTAACTTTCCATTATCAACCTTAAACGGATTCTTTCCTGCCATCATTATTCTCCAAATGCTTAGAAATTCTGCGGTTGCACCGCTTAGTCGAGCAACAAAGCCCGTTCCGTGCACTTTCTCATCAGGATTTGCACTACTGGCTATAAACGAGGAATTTTCAAGTGGGCTCCTTCCGTATATTGCAGGATCTAAGAATGCAATTATCACGTTTTTGAAATCCTCGAAAAATTCATCGTAAAGTCCACTTCTTAAGAGCTCAAGCATGTATTTGTACTCCATATGTACCCATATCGATTCATTTTCCAACCAACCTGGTGTGAATGCCTTCGCCCTACCTATCTCTATGCTCTGATTCTCAAGAGAAGCATTCACTTTGTACATCTTCAGTTTTCTATCATACAAACCTGAAGATTTCACTTTTGAATATATGCTTTTCAAAATTTCAGGCTCTTTATATACTTTCATACCTCTTACAATTCCTTCCAAAAATAGCGGCATGTTTTTTCTTGAAAATTTTAAGACTTTTACTATATCCTCAGAGCCCACTTTTTCAACTACGTAATTCTCAACATCGTAATAGAAGTAGGTAGGCATCAAGTGGTCATTTTCTTCAACTGCTTTGTCCAGAGCATTTCTAAGCTTGTTAGCAAGTGCTTCAAGTTCCCCAGCAGTGGTCAAAGCTGAGATTTCTCTCTCATCACCAATGAAGCCGAACTTTGTCTCTTCCCTGTACTTTTCTCTAAGTATCGATATCTTATTCCAGAAGTCAAAATCCCTGTTTTCAGAAGTTGAGTTGCCGTATTCTCTGACAAGTGTCACAAGATCTCTCAATAATTGAAGGACCTCAACTGGAAGTCGCAACGTTTTATGCGGATATTCTTTCAGTGTTCTTATTATAAAATCAAGCAATCTAAGGAGCTCAAAGCTATCTGCAACAGAAGAACCGAATAATCCAGGCAATCCGTTTAATGCATCATACCAGCCTGGCTTTCCTGCTTCCATTTCAATACCAATGCCACTTGGATCAAGTGTCGCAAATTTTGCGACAGCTAAATTTATTAACTTAGCGATCAAGGATGTTTTGTAAATATCACCAGTTCCCTTATTCTTTCGCATAACGTTTTTGTATTCAGCGCGGGATTCTATCAGTCTTTTCTTTTCTTGGTCTTCGTATGTAGACTTATACTGCCTCACTTTACCGTCAGCAATTACGTATCTCTTGCTCCTTGGAAGTACACAATAAGTGTCATCGTAGTAAGTGTAGCTTTCATCGTTGAAGAGCAGTTCTTCTTTGTGATCCGGATATACCGAAAGGTAACTTTCTATCAAGTCCAAATTGTACGTCCAGTGATCGGTCCAGTATCCCTCACCATGTACAGCATCGATTTCTTCTTCGATGTAATTTCCTAAATATCTGAGCAATTCTTCAAAATCTTTTCTAAGCTTTATATTTTTATCTTCAATGAATTTTAAGAGCTTTCCTGGAGTAAATGAATTACTTTTCAAGAATTCTAAAACTACATCTACGTTAGTACCATCTTCGAAGAAATCATTTAGCAATAACTTGTCAAGTTTTGTCACATCTACTCTGTACTTTACACCGTTTATAACCAAAGGATTGTAACCATCTGTCTGTATTAGGTTCATGAAAAACCTTATGTTGTATCTTTCAACTCCTGGATTGAAGAATACATCATCTCTCCTGTTTTGATTTACATCTCGATAGTTTGCGTTTCCTGAAGAATAATACTCAGGCAACAATACAAAGTAGTTGTAGTCGCGTTCCAAATCGCCGTGTTTTCTTGAATATATGTGATAAACTAAAGGATTTTCACCATTTCTAACTATAACTGGATAGCCACCTCTTAGTACATTATCGAGATAGTTTTGCTTTGCATACTCGTCAAATAATTTGGAGCCTGTCTTTGTCCACACTCTGCTTACGATGTCTTCCGTTATCAGCCTATTCTCGCGGTACTTCTCTTCTAAATACTTACTATCGGAGAATTTTTCAGAATATTCAACAAGTAAATTTGTATTTGGAGCATGACCAACTACTGTATATATTTCTACCTTCTTACCAGGTTCCAAAACGGTTATGACTGGTGAGAATGCGCATGGAACTCTATTTGACATGACTTGTTTGATACGTTTTATCTGCTCAAGATTCAGCTCAGCAAATACTTGCGGCAAAACGTAAGAGGTATCAAACCCAAATACTACATCTGGATCCACTAAAGGTTTCAGCTGTTCTTTTTCACTCTCTTGAATCTTAAATGAGACGTAGAAATTTCCCTCTCTTATCTCTGAAACGGTTGCTACATCTTCCGCAGTAGAACGGAGCTTGAATATGTGAATTCCATTCTCAATTTCGAGAACTTCCATCCAAGCTTTTAGGGTATTACCCACATGCTTAAGTCCGTAATCGTTTATTCCAAATGGCAACAACATCGACAATCCGTCAAGTACTTCGAGACTTAAAGTTTCGCTTGAAATATTCTCAATTACAACCTTTCTAACAAGTGCTGCAAGTTTCTCCTGTGGCAATGTAAAGTAAAGTACGTTAGTTTTAAGACCAATTTCTTCGTTTATCTCTTCAATTTCGAGTGACTCTCTTGCGATGTACATCTTTTGGATAATTTTCTCGTTCTTTTTCACAAAAGCTTCATGTAATATATTTTTTTCGTGTACTTTGATAAAAGTTCTGAAGCCGTTCGTGTAGACTGTTTGATACGAACGGAACGCCGGGTGGAATTCCAGTATTGGATTGTCCTTGTGCGCCAGTCCAAATGAGGCGATGCACTGCGCCCTATTTACATAGAACACCCACAATGGAATGCCATGCCTTCCAGCAATCCCAGGAAGGAAACCTGCAAATGGTTTTGAGTTATTGTAGTCCTCAATTACGAATCTATCATCTGTGTTGAAGTAATATTTAGCCATTCTAATGCCCCCTCGTTGAAGGATTACATTATCTCTATATAGCCAGTAAGTCTGATATCTCTGGATGATGCACCAACCCTGATTTCGTACCTTCCAGGCTCAACCTTCCAGCAATTTCCATCGAATGAAGCAAGGTTTGAAATCTGAATTTCAACAGAAATCCTCTGAGACTCTCCCGGTTGCAATTCTTTTGTCTTTTCAAAGCCTTTCAATTCCTGGTAAGGTTTGTCAATTTTTCCACGTGGCGCACGTACATATACTTGTGCTACCTCTTTTCCTGCAAACATTCCTGTGTTTTCTACCGTGAAAGAAACATATATTTTATTACCTACCTGCTGTATTTGAAGGTCTTTGTACTCGAATTTTGTATATGAAAGTCCAAAGCCAAACTCATATGACGGTTCTATTCTGAATGTATCGTAGTACCTGTAGCCAACGTATATGTCTTCATCGTAGACAACAACAGCTGGATTTTCTCTTGGTTCACCTGGGAAAGATCTCGAAGGTACATCTTCGTACCTTTTTGGGAACGTAGTTGGTAATTTTCCTGACGGGTTTATCTTCCCTGTAAGAACATCAGCAAGTATTCTTCCAGCTTCCTGACCTGGTTGCCAGACCAAGACTATCGCATCGCACAGTGATTTCCAACTTTCAATCTCTATCGGTGAGCCTATGTTCAAGACTACAGCGAACTTCTTACCTTTGCTTCTAAAAGTTTCGGAAAGCTTTTTAATAATTGAGAATTCATCGTCAGTCAGATAAAAGTCACCTTTTTCGAGCTTTCTATCGACACCTTCGCCTGATATTCTCGTAAGTATATAAATACCCAAGTCATTCCGTTCAGCTATCTTTTCAATCTCCTCTTGTGAAATGATGTCCTGAGGCAATCTTGGAACAATATCTTCTCCCCACTGTCCTTTAGTTATTACATAGTCGGTCTTGCGAAATTCAGCTATCTTGTTCCGATAGAACTCTGCAAGTTCTTTATCTACGTTCAAACCTTTTTCCAAGAGTCCATCAAGGAAGCTTATCATATATTGCGGGTGCGTTTCACCACTACCCGTACCTCCTCTGATAGTTTCTATTTGTCCTGTGCCGAAAAGGGCAATCTTGGTAGTTTCGTTTATTGGAAGTGTATTATCATTTTTCAACAACACGACACCTTCGCTACCAGCTTCGTAGGATACCTTTGCATGTGCTTCGAGGTCTGGATTGTTACTGTACTTATAACCTTTGAAAGCAGGTGTTTTCACCAACACTCTTAGTATCGCCTTAACCCTTTCATTTAACATTTCATCTGTTATCTCGCCCTTCTCGTATGCCTCTGTTATTTCTTCTATCTCGGGTCTTCTATTTTTGAATATCTGGTACGTGTTTCCAGGCATGAGCAAATCGTTTTCTGACATTATCTGCTGAGCAGCGTTGTCACCAGCAAACCAATCTGTCATCACAAAACCTTCAAATCCCCATTCATCCCTCAATACCTTTTTAAGCAACCACTTATTTTGTGAGGTATACAGACCGTTCATCTTGTTGTATGAACTCATCACCGTCCAAGGTTTTGCCTTCTTGATAGCTATCTCAAATGGTTTTAAGTATATTTCTCTTAGAGCTCTTTCTGATACAACTGTGTCTATTGTCATCCTGTTTGTTTCCTGCTCGTTTACTACAAAGTGCTTAATGCATGCGCCAACACCTTCAGATTGGACACCTTCAACAAAACTCGCAGCCATTTCGCCTGTTAAATACGGATCTTCTGAATAGTATTCAAAATTTCTTCCGCCGAGTGGATTTCTGTGGATGTTTATCGCTGGTGCCAAGAGTATATCGACACCGTACTCTCTAACTTCCTCCCCCATCGCTCTGCCAACTTTTCTTAAGATATCTCTATTCCAAGTCGACGCTAACATCGTCTCAACGGGAAACGCAGTTGCATGATATTTTCTTTCGTCGTTCTTTCTCTCGGGGTCTATTCTTAATCCAGCCGGTCCATCTGCCAAAACTGTTTTCGGTATTCCAAGCCTTTCAATTTCAGCCGTCTCGCCAGCTGCACCACTAACTTTCGGCTCTGGATTTCCAAAAGCACCGAGAACTCCAACACCAACTACAAGCCTAATCTTTTCCTCCGTGGTCATTTTTGAAACAAGAGCTTCGATATCCATACTATTCCTCCTCCTTCTTTGTATATACTCAATTTATCACTCACCTGTAATTCCTGTTCGTTCGAGACTTTCAACGAAATACCTCTGCAAAATCAAGTAAGTTACTAAGAGTGGTAATATAGTAATCATCGTTGCGGCCATTCTAATTCCCTCATTTATCCTATTTGCTGCACTCCCATCAGCTGTTGGGAACAACACGGCATACCTTGCAACGAAATCGCGAAGTGCCAACGGAAGTGTTTTGATGTTGTTTCCCATAAGCAACCCGGAAAGTAGCGTTTCATTCCAGTACCACACCAAAGAGAATATGAAAGCTGTTACGATAGCCGGTAGCGAAAGCGGGAGTATGATTTTATAGAATATTTGGAATGAGTTTGCTCCATCGAGCTCTGCTGCCTCGTCAAATGCCTTTGGCAACATGTTGAAGAAGTTATAGTACATGAGTATGAAAATAGCACTTCTTATGCCCTGCCCAAGTGTTGCTGGCAATATAGAAGAAAAAATAGTTCCAGTAAGCCTTAACTGGCTGAACAGCATGTATTTTGTGACTAATGTTACTTGCGTGGGGATCAAGAAAGTAGCAAGCATCAATACAATCCAAAGTCGCTTCAGAGGGAACTCAAACCTTGAAAGTCCGTAAGCTATTAAGGCTGTTACAAGAGTCTGTAGCAGTGCCGGAAGTGTTGAAGTATACACGCTGTTGAAAAGGGCTTTTGTTGCATCGAGAACGGTCCATGCCCTTCTGAAATTTTCAATGGTCAACTTCGTCGGAATCCAGACAACGGTTGAATTTACTAAATCATCGACAGTCATAAACGAAGTTGTTATCATGTAAAGGAGAGGATAAAGATAAGCATAACCGATACCAATGAGAACTATATATATAATTGTCTTAGTCGCTGGATCTTTAAAATGCTTGTAGTACGAAAAGTGAAAGCTTTTATCTTTCATATTTTCTTTTTCCTCCTTTCATGCAGAAGCATGTACGCAACGCCGAGTATGCCCATCACAGCTGCGAAGTAAATCCAAGAAAGCGCTGAAGAGTACGAATAAGGCTTATCAATATCGAACATGTGCTGAGTTATACTCGTGTTAACTGGGTTGTTAGCAAACGATGCCAAGTCGACGATTGTATATATAGTGTTAACTATGACAAAAGGTCTAACGAGTGGCAATGTTATCTTCCAGAAGATTACCCAATCGTTCGCACCGTCAATTTGTGCGGCTTCATATATGCTACTGCTTATCTTTTGCAGACCAGCAAGGAAGAAAAGAATCTGGACTCCGGAGAACCATAGTATAAGCACAAGGTTGTTGAACATGTACAAGAACGGATAACTAATCGTGTTTGGAATCATTAAGAAGAACCTGTAAATAAAGTACCTCCTTGGATCGACTATACTTGCAGCATTGTTGGTAACAAGCTCCGAAATCACAGGACCACTGATTATGACAACGGGCAAGAAATACAGAAGCCTAAAGAACGTTCTTGCATGCAGTTTTCTGTTTAGCAAGATGGCTACTATCAAAGCGAAGATTACTACCAAAGGTGTCGAAAGCACTATGTTTATAATCGTATTTGAAAAGTTCAGAGGAAATGCTGTATCATTTCTGAAAGCGTATATATAATACTTCCATCCAACGTACTCCGTTTCTATTCCAGAAACGGTAAAGTTGACATGGAAAAAGCTCAAGTAGAGTGAATAGAAGAATGGAAACGCCGTAAAAAGCAAGAAACCAATTATCCAAGGCATTATATAGACATATCCAGCAATAGCTTTTCTTGCGCTTCTACTTATTCTCATTTCCATCAACTCCGTTTCTCACTACTTTAACAACTCTGTATGAAACAGGTTCAACAACTACGTTTCCAAATTTGACCCTTTCTTCTGTGTAATTCACCAAGATGCTGTATCCGTTTTCATAATCTACACGAACAAACCCAGGGTGGATAACTGTCCTGTCTATAATCTTAGAACCTCTAACGTATTTAAGAGCTCCATTTATTTTCTTGTAAATCTCAACTATCTTAGACTTCCAGTCAGCAAATCTTGTCGATGGATAATCCCACAGAGGTGTATCCTTCAGTGAAGCATTATCCAGCCAAGAGACGATGAACGATGGATATGCACCAAAATCAATCGATTTGAGCACATCGGTATCTGAAAAGAAACCATTGTTCATATATGGTGTGAAATACACGACATTACCACTTAGAACTATCTGTAAGAACGGAACCGTATCGGTTTCGAAAAGGTACTGACTTGAATTCATCGGTATATTTCCAAAGGTTTTCATATACTTCCATGAATAAACATTCGGGACGAAGAGTATAAGATTGTTGCCTTGATTCTTCACATCGGATAGTGTTTTTTCAACCAGTTTTCGTGCATCGCTTCTATAGATTTCCTCATCGCGTTTAAGATGACCATATAGTTTATTTGCAAACTCCTCAATGGCGATGTTCTTTATATTGTTTCTGTTGAGTTCTTTAATGCGTTCAACGAGATATCGACTTGACAAATCTATTTTTGTGTAATAGCTCCTGTAAAGCCACAAATCTTTGTTATCTCTCTCTTCAAAAATCAAAGACTGCGATAAATTCAATCCAACTTCATTTTTAAGATTGAGCTGTTTTTCCGTTACCCTTGTCGTGTTAGTAACAAAGTACAATTCGAAAGATTTTCCCGAAGCCGCAGAATGCTCCAATGCAAACTTAGCTATATCGTCAATTTCGCCAAATTTTGGTTCCACCTTTGTACTGTTAATCTTATTCCCGTTAACTCCTCCCTTTTCCCAACCCTTAAGGAGGAATACTAAATTACCTACTCCACTCTTTGATAATGTTTCACTCATTGCCTTGATGTTTTCCACCGAAGTAATCTGCACAACTTTCTGTCCGATTAACTGCTTTTCAATATCACTTACCAAGACTGTAAGATAGAGCGGTATATCTTTTGTCTTATATTCTTTTTTAGTTGGCTTTTCGCCGAATATCTGTTTCGAATAAGCCTCTCTATAATACTTTGCCATCCCTACGTAATCAGCTTGATCTCCTGTTAAAAAGACAAGCTCCAATCTTGCGTTGAACTTATTCATTTCTTTTTGTGCTACCTGAATTCCAGCACCACTTCGTGATGTTGGTTGTAGGTACTTCTGTCTGTATATGAACTTTGCGGAAGTCCAGTTGTAAGAACTGAGTATGCCACTTGGATACGAAATAATTGCACTGTACTCAGCACCCGAAGTTATTACTCCAAAAATAGCGTTTTTCTTAACACCGTGCACAACACCAAAGGCAGGAACGAGCACTGTCGGTTCCTCTCTAAGAAAATCGTTTGGTCTATTGGCTCGCAAGTCGTTTACACTTACAAGATTTTCGATACTGTAATCTTTTCCGTAAACTCGCTTTTCAAACCAGTTCAAATAATGCGCCGGTCTTGAGAATCTTATCAGCGCTCCTGGACCATCTGGAACAAATGCATATCCATTTATCTCATCCGCTATGGTACTTCCAAGAAATGGAGCAAATATTACAGAAGCCAAAGTGTATTTATCTTTCTCAGATATCGTCTTCTGATCCAAACTGAAGACGAGCTTGTCACCAAATATTTCAACAAATACTGTGAAACTTATCGAAACAGGTTCAAAATTCAATGTACAAGAAGCCCCATTCTTTAGGACTTTCCACGTTTTCTTAACATCTGGTGAAGCTGAACCAACTACACTTGAAATGCCTCGATCGTCAAAGTACTCTATCATTACAAGGGATTTTGCGATATTCTTCCAAACATCGTTCATTTCGTTGTAGGCATCTGTATCGGTCAAAACATCTCCCCACACGTACCCTGAACGCTTGTCTAATACTCTCATAGAAGTACTATTCTTGTCGATGTAAAGTTCCAATATTCCGCTATCGCCGACCTTTTCATAATCTTGCGTTGTAAATTTCGAGATTATTTCTACCGGTACCTCGGGACGAGTGAATCTATTGGATAAGAACTCATCGCCAATACCTTGACTGAAAAGCATAGAACTGATCATCATAATCGATCCTACTATTAATAGAACACTTTTTATATTATTAACGTGCACGGTAGAGCACCTCCTGAACAATTGCGTAACCTGTCTGAACGAGTTGGTCCCAGAGCATGTAAACTATTGAATATACAAGTATGATAACGAACACCCAAGCAAGCGTTAAGAGTATGCTCTTAACGGTATTTTTGATATCGTAATCGTGAATTTCCTTTACACCTGTGAAGAGTAAAACGGCACTCCATGCGATGAAGATGTCAGAAGCAAACGAAACAAGAAACGCTTCGTTATATGAAAGAATGTACGTTAGAAGAATAACGAATGGCTGGAACAGTATATAAGGCGCAAAGCTGTAAGCGGTGAAGATATATATGTCTCGTAAAGTTCCTCGCCCATCGTTTATTGAACTGACAAGGTAATTCGCAAAGACCCACAAAAACACGGGTGCAAAACTTGCTAAAAAGACAAAACCAACACTTCTGTCTGCTGTGTTCAGATTGAAAATGAAACTCCGTCCAAAATATTCTAACTGTATAACTATAAAGAAAATCGCGTAAATTATAGTTGCTGAAAGGACTGAACCATACCTCTTTCTCTGTATGTAGTAAAATGTATCGAGTGGATGTCTAAGAATGTTCCAAATGTATAGTAAATCCTTCACAAGTTTAGATTTAACATCTATTCTGAATTTTATTACTTCTCTCTTGTAGAGATTATCTAGTATTGAGACAAGAATTATGAGGATTATAAACGCAATTAATAATCCTCTTGTGTGCTTTTGCAAGAACTCGTTTCTTATTTCCCAGAAAGCATCGGAATAGTCGCGTCTTGCTTGAGCTATGCGGAACTCTGCGAGTGCCTGACGGTAATTACCTTCTTGGAAATACGCTTTTCCAAGACCGTAGTGTGCTATTTTTGAATATCCGTCGTAAATCATCACTTCCTTCCAAAGCTCTTTGCTTTGCAGGTACTTACCCTCAGAATAAAGCTCCAAGGCTTTGTGAAGAGTTTTTATATACTGCGTAGGATTGAAAACATGCACAAGTCCTCGTTCTTTATCTAAAACGTAAATTTTGCCATTTTCATCAACACAGATTGCAGCAGCAACAGTAAAGAGACCGTTTCTCTCAGTGGCAATTGCGCGTCCACCGAATGAAACGATAAGGTTGCCTTCAGCATCGTATTCATAAACCAGTCCTGTTTCGGTTAAGGCGTATATCCTTCCGCTATCATCAACTGCTAAATCTATAAAATTCGGTTCATCAATCATCCTTGCTTCTCTCGATATCGGCAGTATGTTGTTACCAAGGGTGTTGTGCTTCTTTATAGCGTTTCCTCTTTCTTTTTGTGTTACGGTGTATATGAGCCCCTTGCTATCAATTGTGATATTCGTGTACGGCTTTGGGATTCTGTTTAGTAGTCTTTCTTTTTGTTCGCGCGTATAGAAGATGTCAATGATCTTGTCTAATAGTGTCATAGATGCGAGATTTGCTCCATAGTAGCCAAGAAATTCGCCATTCTGGTCAAGCTGGATTACACCTTCAAAAGTGCCCTCGCTGACTATGTATAGATTTCCTCTTTTGTCAACGATAAGTTCTTTGGGTTTGAAATTCGCACCTTCGCCAAACAACGGGTTTGAGGGCCTACCGATTCTTTTTACCTCGTTTCCTTCTTTGTCGAAAACAATCACTTCAGAAGTTCCTGGATCTGCAACGTATACATAATTTTCATCAACAAAGACACCTGTAGGTTGCCAAAGCGAGAATTCACCAATCAAGCTTACTTTTCTTGTTTTCATATCGTAAACAACTATTCTTGCATTTCCAGAATCTGCAATATACATCTTGCCATCTTTGATGAATATGTCCTCAGGATAGTAAAGGTCCAAATCTTTAAAGAGAACTTCACTCACAACATACGCATCCTGAGTAATTTTCCACTCATTCCTACCGGAGATTGTGTAAGTCAGAAACGGACTGTTATTGCTCAACAATGTTTGAAAGACAAAACATAGAGATATGATAATCAAAAATCTTATACTAACTTTTGGCTGCACTTTTCAAGCACCACCCATATCAAAATTCGCTCAAAATTCACTTCGGTTACTTAAGACCACTGTAAGCCATTGTGTTCATTACTCGCGATTGCATGATTATAAATAATACAAGGTTCGGAACGAACATAATTAATCCCGCTGCTGCGGCAATTCCTTGTCCGGCAATCGTGTTTCCTGTGGTCTGCGTAAGGTTTGAAACGTAGAAAGCGAATGTCTTTAAATTTTCATTGTTTATGTAATACAAAGAGGCTTCGGCGCTATTCCATGCCACTTGAAATGCTAATATTCCAACGGTTGAAATAGCGGGTTTTAGCATAGGAATTATTAGATTAAAAATTATCTGGAAATCATTAGCACCATCTACGAGTGCAGCATCTATAAGTGCATCTGGTATCTGATCTATGAACTGCTTTATCAAGAAAACACCAATTGGCATTGCCAACAACGAAAGTATATTTATCAAAAACGTGTCTATAAGTCTCAGCTCCTGGATTAATAGATATCTTGGTATTATAACTGCCACAGGAACAAACATTAACGCAAGGTTGTTTATCGTGAATAACAGATTCTTTGTTTTGAATTGCTTTTTAGAAAGAGCGTAACCAGCGAACACAGAAATTATTATCGTAAACAGAACAACGAAAAACGCAGTCAGTATACTGTTCATAAGGTATCGACTCACGGGTATAGTCGAAGTTCTGGTCATGGCGAACAACTCGTAGAAATTCGCCAAAGTTGGTCTTTTAACAAAGAACCTCGGCGGATAGAGGAAAAGCTCATCAACTGGTTTAAAAGCTTGCGAAAAGATAAATATTATCGGTAACAACATGAAAATAGCGATAGGTGTCAATATGAAATAGAATTTAAGCTGACTCTTATGGAAATACCGTGGATTCGTCTTCGTCGAAAATTTTGCCATTTTTTCCACCTCTCTTTTAAAAGAGCCTATCTTTCACCAAACAATCGCCACGCGACTCTTGAGAAAAACCAAATAATTAAAAGTAGAACCACTGAAAGAGCCGCGGCGTATCCCATTTCGTACCTCAAAAATCCATAATCTTCTACGTGGTTCACTATCAATTGACCCGCATACTGTGGTGTGGGGTTTGAACCTGAGAGAGCTACACCGATGCCAGCGGATGTAAATGTATTGACTATTGACATAACCGCTCCGAAAAGCATCTGAGGCTTCATCGCTGGAATGGTTATATATATTATTTCTTGAAGTCTGTTCTTGATTCCATCAATATACGCCGCTTCATACAATTGTTCGTCTATGTTCGATATACCAGCCAGCATTGCCAAGAAACCAACACCCATACTGCTCCACAGTGCAACTAAAATCATTATGTCCATAAGATGTTCGGGCGATTGCAACCATTGAATCGGTTTATCAATCAATCCAAGGTTTAAAAGCAACGCATTTAGATAACCTTGCTGATCACCACTGAAAATGACACGCCACAAGACAGTCATAGTAACACCGGCTGTAAGAGATGGTGAGTATAGAATAAGAGCAAAGATAGTACGTGGAACGCGCGTCAATTGAGCAACAAGCCAAGCTAGGATAAATGATAAGATATACCCGCCAACTCCAACGATAAGTGCGTACTTTATCGTGTTTGGTAATACCTTTTGCATGAAAAGCGTGTCTCTTGTGATGAGCGTTATGTAGTTTTGCAGTCCTATCCAAGTTGGTCTCTCTATTGCGTTAAAATAAGTGAAGGATAAATATATCGCAACTATTACCGGGAGTGCGATAAATATTAAAAACAAAACCAAGTATGGTGATAGCAATATCCAATGGCCCTTATCCTTTTTAGAACTGATTTTCATCGGTATCACCTCGATCATCATTACCTATTTCGTTACTCTCTTCATTACTTTCCTCAACGTTCTTCAGTACATTCAGCATAGGAACGTTATTAACTCTCATGAATTCTTCCATTGAGTCGTACATCCTGTAATTCTTCAACACCTTACCTTCTTTGATATATCCAAATTCAGTCAACTTTCTTTCAAGCTCTCTATTTATAAGAATCACTGATCTGTCAATCGCCGTTCTAAGTGGTGCACCTTCTACAACAACCCTGTTCCAGATGTTACTGATTTCGCGCTCTGTCATGTATCCTCCAGGGTGTCGTTGAACTTCCCTTATCCAGCGCCATTGTTCTAAAACTACTTTCTTATGTCTCTCATCTATGAAATCAAGCTCTTTGAATGCCTCTATGTTCGCCGTGTTCCATATGTACAAAGGTCCGTATCTGTTGATCAATGTACGTGCGAATTTCAGTTGTGTCTCTTTAGACATCCACCATTTTATGAATTCCCAAGCTTTTTCTTTCTTCTCAGACGTTGCAAATATGACATCTGCCCTGTCTCCGGCAACTTGATATCTCAATACATTACCTTCCTCATCGACTACCCCTGGGGACGGTGCTATATCCCACAATCCGTATATCTCATCCGCTGCGTTCATCAACGTTACATACAAACCGAAATCTCCAACACCGATTGGTATACGTCCGTATCTGAAAGAATTATAAAAATTAGCAACTTGTTCAGGGATACCGAATATGGTGAATATTTCAGTCATTAGCTCAAATGACTTAACTCCTTCTTCAGTGTTTATAGCCGTTTTGACCCCATCCTCTGTATAAAGTCTTGCGTTATTTTGGAAGAAGAACGGAGCTGTAGTGTTGAAATATTTTGTTGTTTGTTCACACATTGGGATAGAGAAATTCATACCTCTTCTCTGTAACTCCGGTAAAATCTTCTTCACATCGTCCCAAGTATTCGGAACTGGAATTCCGAGCTTGTCGAGAATGTCTTTTCTATAGAAAAGCACATAGAAGTTCTGCGTTTCCGTTATGCCATAAACCTTATCTTCTATGACCATCGGAAGTAAAGTTTCAACGTTTATATTTCTGCTCACAAAACTGTAGAAATCTGGAAAGTTGGACAACGGATAAAGGGCATTCCTGATAGCGAGTTCAAAAGGTATCCAGTTGCTGATACTTAGAGCCACATCAGGCGCGTTTCCCGCTGCACTCGCAAGGATTAACCTCTGTTCGTTTGGCATCGCTGAGAAAACAACCTTTATGCCTGTTTTCCTTGTGAAATCAGTATCGGTTAAGTACTGCAGAGTTTCGACGTATTGAATAGGCCTATTAACCCATATCCTCAAGCTTCTCTCATCTACCTTCTCGTATATCGAATAAGCCTCGTTCTTATTAAAGAAAGAGAGCCACAATTTGTGAAGTTCTTCGTACGCAGTAATCAAAAATGCATTAGCTTTTGGGATGTACTTCTCACTCTCGCCTTGGTAGATCAGTACCCTGTCGATCCCCATAGGTTGGTTGCGAAGGTTCATCGAAAGCTCTGATAACCTTTGTGCAACAGATGCTGCTCCTTCACTTATAACATCAAGATAAAAAGGTATGCGTTCGGGACGCTTTAAAATATTCTCTATTATTCCGGCGCACACCAACATGTCGGCAATAGAAGGAAGGCCCTTCTGTCCAACAATCCCGATTAGTTTGTTGTGTTGTAGTCGCAAGTTCGTTGCTATAGACTTGAGATCACTAACAACATTTGGTAAGTACTTTTCGATATTCCAAGTCCTGTTCGGGTCAAGGTTATTACCAACTAATTTGCGTATATCCAGACCTATCGCTTGTAAAGTTTTCACACTATCTTGTAAAAATCTCACGCTCTCTTCATATACGCCTGTAGTGACTTCCAAAGACAACGTATGGTAACCTTTGTCCAAGTAAATCTCATATGGCTTTCCATTATTGTCAGACAACGTAAAGTCAACCCACTTAAATCCTGTGAACGGAAATTTATAACTCATGAGCTCAGTAAACGGAACCTTTCCATCTATGTAGATTCTCCTGTATACAGGTACCCCACGATTCAAAGATTGCTTGTATCTGAACGCAATCTTGTAATACCCAGGTTCTTGGATATAGAAACTCCAATGGACTTCTTGTCCCGACTGTTTAAATGTATTCTCGTCTATTACATTGACTTTCTTCTTAAGTAATTCATATGGTGAAACTTGCGCAGTTTGTTCATTCACTATAGATACCAAAGAGTCGGATTTGAAAGCCATATGCTCTGCCTCTATCAAGATTGGCTTCTCGTTTCCTATATCATTTTTCTTAGGATTGCTTTCTATGTATTTTGCATATGATACTGTACTGAACTCTTTCGAAATCGGCACAAAATATAACCCTTCTAAAATTATAGGGCGCCTTGTGTTCTTTATTTCAATTTCATTATCTCCATCATTTAATTCAAACAATATCGGTAAACTACCGATGCGGTGTGAATCCTTTAAATATGAAACGAAAGAATCGTCAAAAGGAATTTGCTCCGGAGTGATCTCGTTACCGTACCTATCGTACACTTTTTCACTGTAGTTGTAGTATGAATAGTTGTCCAAGATAGCCAAATATGGCACACTGTTGACATTCACTTCAAGTGCGCCAGTGCTCGATAATTGTTGAGTATACCTGTACTTCAAGATTGCGTAGTATAGACCTCTTTCTGGCATATTAACTATTAACTTAAACGATTCGTCGTTGTTTAACAAAACAGGAGTATCCAAAACACTGATGCCGTAGTCTTGTGCACGACTGATCCGTTGTTCCATAAGATTCTTAAAGCCTTGTTTTGCAAGGTTTTCTGTCGATGCTACGGAAGAAGTTCTTAAGTTGGATATATTGAGTGCATAACTTTCATAAGTTAACTTTCCTGTCCAATAGAGAATAATCAATAAACCAACCACAACTGAGACAATTATAGAAGACCAAATGACAAACTTCCTCACTTATTATCAACTCCCCACCAACTTTGGTTATAAATCCACCGACGGCTAAAAATTATGCCCATCGGTGGAAGTAATTTAATTAATTATTTACCTTCGATTTGTTTTCTGATTTGTGGGAATTTCTTTTCTGCATCAGCTAACTTCTTAGCAAATATGGTCCAGGATTCCTTTATAACTTTGTTTGCTTTATCCTGAGTCTCCTTTGCAACAGCTTCTGGTGTCGTTTCTCCTCTTCTTATCTTTTCATTAACTGGGAATATGACATCCCAAATCGCTTCGAACCAGCCAGGAACTATCTTCCACATATCAACACGGACTGTTTTGTCAAGATTCTTGAGCATCCACTTTATACCATTTGGAATTTTCAAAGTCTCAAAGTATTTAACAACATCTGGATGCATTGTTGCTGGGATGAACCAGTCTGTAAGTCTACCATTTTCCACACCTTCAGATTCGTATAGTTTGAGCCTTGCCACAACGCCTCTTGGATCATATGTTAAGAACCTTGCAAACAAGAATGCTTCCTTAGGATACTTTGTTGTTGAACTCACAAACGTATAGTTAATGTGCACTGGTAACCGTATGCCGATTTTTGGATCATGTGGAACTGGGTAATAATCGAAGTTCCAAGGTACTGTTCTGAGCCAACTCCAGTCGTACGTTGCTTCGAATCCCATTAAGACTTTCGATTCCCTAAATGCATCTGCGTCTTTGCCGAATTTTTTCTGATAATCATCGAGCTGTCCTTGATTTCTCATATCTTGGTTTATCAAGTCATCAGCAACAAGTCCTGGTATTGATTTCAGTTCCTTTTGCAATTTTATTGCCGGTATCCATCCACCGTTAACGAGATCGAATTCCCATTTATCTGGGTCAAAGCTCCAGAATGTTGTCTCTTTGCTCAAAATAGCTGCCATGAACGTATCAAATTCCCACAATTGATTTATTCCAGAGTACTCCTTTGTGGTTGCTCTTCTTGCATAGTTCTTGAAAAGGTCAACGGTCCAATTTTCGTACGTCGGAGCTGTCAAATTCAATTTTTTGAGCAAATCAAGATTCAGAACGATACACTCAAAGTGTAATCTTTCGCCAAGTGCGTAAGTTTTGTTGTTGTATTTAAATGCATTCCTTACACTGTCTGGGACATACTTTATGTACGGATCATCTTTGAAGAATTCGTCAAGTGGATAAACCCAACCCTGTGAAACTGGGTACGAGAGTGGTTCCCATGATTCCGCAACAACGTCTGGGAGAGCCTTTTTGGCAGAAACGGTCGCTGTTAAGAAACCGTTGATATCTGGCTCATTTACGATTATTTTTACTTCTATATCTGGATAGTATTTGTTGAACTCTGCAACGAGCTTTTTGTACCTATCAACATTCCAGCTCCATACAGACACTGTTATTGTTGCTTTTGCAAAACTGGCAACGGTAAAAATGATTAGCAAAGCTAAAAACACGAACTTCTTCATAATAATCCCTCCTCAAAAAACCATTTAAGAACCTTTTAGAATCCAAAACCGACGTTTAACAAAAGATACTTATAACCGGTTTCCTCAAACCTTGCTGATATCCTCCCATCTGCAGCACCAAGTTTAGTTACTACATACGGTTGCAAAACAAATTTTCCGTTGCTAAAATCATAGTTTCCTGTAGCTCCAAATTTGTAAGCTTGGAACTTATAATAAATATCACCATATAACTTGACTTTGTCAAATTCAGTTGCGTCAACTTCTGCCAATCCACCGAGATCTCCAACTTGACCGTCAAGACCAATTAACAATCCCGTGATTGAAGCCGTACTAAAACTGTACCCAACTGCAAGGTACAAGTTAAATGGAGAAATCCTATACGCAAGCCTTGCACCAACGGCAGTCTGCGTACCGTCTATCTTTCCAGTTACGTTGGCATTAATTTTTACAGGTCCAACCGAAGTCTTGGCCAAGACGACGTAGCTCAACGGTGAAGTAAGTGTAGATTGAAAATCTGTTCCGGCTTCAATCATAAGACCGGGAATACCATATATTAGAGAAAACACGCTCTTATACCAAAGTATTCCTACGCCGTTCTTAGCCCATTTCAGAGAACCTGCATTTCCTAAGAAACCATCGTAATCCGCAATGTTTCTATAACCAAAGAAAGCTGTTAAATTGTCATTCACTTTCCAAGGTACAAAAAGCTCGTTAACATAGATACTTGTAAAATTGGGTGATGTGTATTTCATATCGACAACCATAACAGGACCGTTTGCAGTAACAACTAAATAAGCAGCATTGTCACCTACGAAAGCATTAGACGTTCCGAGCGTAAAATCGGGATTAACCCGATAATTGAATTCAACTCTACCGGTTATTTGAACGCTTCCAGAAAATAGTAACGTACCGAGTAGCGAAAATACAAGAATGATCATAAATGAAGCTCTGTTCTTGAACAATTCTAACATTGGTACAGTCACCCTCCTTAAGCTTATTAATTCAAACCTGAGTAGCACTCGACGTGCTACCCAGGAATTCTAACATACGAATTCTGCGTTCCTATTTTTTCGGAAGTACTCCAACGTCGTCGAAATAAACTGTGGTTGGCTTTTCTTTACCAAGCTCGATGCTGAAGGTTACAACTGGATCCCCATCTTCTGGGTGGGTATATTCAAACTGGAAGGTTTGCCATTCTGTTGTTAGGTTAACCGTTTGAGCAAAGTAAACACCATATGGAGCACCTGTTTGAACAAGCTTGACACTTATTGGTCTTGGGTCATCCGCTTTTGCTTTGAATGTGATCGTGTAGCTATGTCCTCTTCTCACTTTGATCCACTGGTTGAACTGCAAGTGCCACGTTTCGAAACCAGTATCATCAAGTTTGATAAATCCGTAGCCATCAACAACACCATAAGTTGCGACTTTTGCACTGCTTATGCCGTACTGACCTGCTTGCCAAATCCACCATTCTGATGGCATACTACCTTGATCGTTTACTATCTTGTATCCAAAATCTCCGTTATTTACTAAATTATCTGGTTCTTCCTCATCTTCTAGAAGATCAAAGTCAAGCGTTTCCAATTCTACTTCCTCTTCCAATGCCTCAGGTGGAATTTCTGACTTGTCTATTGGTTTAATTATTACATCAGCAAAGTAAATCGTTGTTGGATCAAGCTTACCAAGCTCGAAACCGAAGTTGACAGTTTCATCTGATCTTTCTTTGTGGATATAATAGAATTCGTATGTTTTCCATTCCGTTGTCAGCTCAACGGTCTTTGCAAAGTAATTAGACCATGGATCATGATTCTGGAGAACCTTGACATTGATTGTTCTTGGTTTATCTGCCTTTGCCCTGAACGAAATGTAATAAGCTTGTTTTGGTGTGAGCTTAACCCACTGATTGAACTGGACGTGCCAGGTGTCAGAGCCGGAATCAGCAATTTTTATAAAAGCATAGTTGTCTCGTACACCGTAGTTTTCTACTTTTGCACTACCGACTCCGTACTTTCCGCCTTCCCAAATCCACCATTCGAATGGTGCGTTTGTTTGATCATTCTTGATGTTGGATCTGAAATTCCAGTTATTCAATAAACTAACCCCAACTGCACTTTCGGTTGCCTGCTGTTGAACTGTTGTTGCTACAGCTTCAACTTTTTCTTGGAATTGACAGGAAAATAGGAAAAGACCTGTCAGACTTATAATAAGAAATTTAAAGATGGTTTTCATAGTCCCTACCTTCTTCCTTTTCAATTTACAAGTGGGCTTTAGTTAGCAGTTTCTTCTAAAACTTTCACTTGAAGTTCAACATCTGGAACATGCGCAAATTCTAACGAAAGTTTCAACCACTTGTCGACACCTTTATCTCGTGTAAATTGTAATGTTACTTCGGTTCCTTCGGTAGTTACTGGAATATCCCGTGAAGTATTGTATGCCCAATCTTGCCATGGTTCGCTTCCAAAATATGCTTTTATTTGAGCATCTTTGTTTCCTTTGAGCCAGAGTTTTATTGTGAAGTCTGTTTTCGTCTTGTCGTAAAATCTAACAAGTTGTGCTTCGTAAGTTCTTGGGCCCCAGGGTTCCGAACCACATACAAGTGATGTTCTTGTTGCGACAACTGTTCCATCAGCTTTTATGATGGGATCCGCTATAAAATAGTCACCTGTTTTAAAGAAATACCATGTGCCAGTTTTATAATAACTTAGCGCGTCTTCACGTTTACTGTCAAAAAACTCAAGACTTGTAGCCGCTGGCGTGCCTCCGTTTCCTGGTTCTTGTGGTTTTGGCACACATGCCGAAAATGCAAAGAGAATAGCGATAACCGCCGTAACAACTAAGAACACTCTTTTCATACCCATACGCCTCCTTCTGTCTTTTTAGGTTTTCCACCCGTTTTTGCACCTGTAAGAACAAACTCACAAAACATGTTCAAAATGCTTAATAGTATAAGACCATAGTTGCACGATGAAACAAATTGAAAATTTCTCAAATTTTGTTACATTATAGATTTGAAACTTGTTACATACAAAACCTGTTTTAGCTTAAACAAAGTGCCTATTTTGTGCTGAGCGTTTAGAAACGATTAAATGAAAAAGGACCTGTGATTTTTCACAGGTCCCCTTGTTTCTAAAAGATGACACTATTTTCCTTCAACCTGTTTTCTGATCTCCGGGAATTTCTTTTCCACTTCAGTTAACTTCTTAGAAAAGTCGCTCCAAGCGTCTTTTATAATCTTGTTCGCCTTTTCTTGCGTTTCAACTGCTACGGTTTCAGGTTGTACTTCGCCTCTTCTCACTTTCTCGCTTACTGGGAATATAACGTCCCATGTTGCTTGATCCCAGCCAGGAACAGTTTTCCACATATCAACACGCACAGCCTTGTCGAGGTTCTTGAGCATCCACTTAACACCATTTGGGATTTTCAGTGAATCAAAGTATTTAATCACATCTGGGTGCATCGTCGCTGGAACGAACCAATCGATGAGCCTTCCGTTTTCTTCACCATTTGCTACGTCTATCTTCAATCTTGCGACAACTCCACGTGGGTCGTATGTCAGGAATCTCAAGAATGCGAATGCCTCTTTCGGATACTTCGTTGTCGATGTCATAAATGCGTAGTTCACGTGAACTGGTATTCTCTGCCCAACTTGTGGTTCAAATGGCATAGGATAATAGTCAAGATTCCACGGAAGAGTTCTTACCCAGCTCCAGTCCCAAGTACCGTGAAGTCCCATTAAAACCTTTGATTCTCTGAATGCATCTGCATCTTTTCCAAACTTCTTCTGATAATCGTCGAGTTCCCCTTTGTTTCTCAGCTCGTCATTTTTCAGGTCGTCTGAAACAAGTCCTGGAACACCTTTGAGTTCTTTTTGCAGTTTAATTGCTGGCAACCAACCACCTGTAGCGAGTTCAAATTCCCATTTCTTTGGATTGAATCCCCAGAATGTTGTGTCCTTGCTAAGGACAGCTGCTTCTACATTATCAAAATCCCAGAGGTGGTTTATACCCGAATACTCTCGAGTCGTTGCTTTTCTCAGGTACGTTTTGAATATATTGACTGTAAACGCTTCGTACTTTGGCGCCTGCAAGTTCAGTTTCTTCAACAGGTCTAAGTTCATGACGATACCCTGGAAGTGGAGCCTTTCAGGAAGTGCGTAAGTCTTTCCGTTGTACACGAAAGACTGTCTAAGAGCTAACGGCATATGTTTTAGATCAGCATCGTTCTTCAAAAATTCATCAATAGGGTATATCCATCCTTGAGAGACAGGATACGGAAGTGCTTCCCATGACTGGACTACAACATCCGGAAGTAGTTGCTTCGCTGATACACGAGCTGTTAAAAACCCATTGACATCAGGTTCATTGACAACCAGAACAACTTCAATATCAGGATAGTACTTGTTGAATTCTGAAACAATCTTTTTGTACTTTTCCACATCCCAGCTCCAAACTGACGCAGTTATCGTTACCTTTGCAAAGACACTGAGTGAGAAAACTACCAATAATCCAAGTAACAACAGCCTTGTAACATGTCTTCTCATCTTTAAACACCTCCTGTTTTGTGGTGCGCCACACCAGAAATTATCGCCAAACAACCGTCGCAGAACCGTACGATGGTAACACGATTTCAAAAATTTCTTCTTCCTGCTCAATTACACTCACTTTCTTATTTGTCTGAGTTCTATTTGATATTATTAAAACTCTTGTTCCATCAGGATTTTCGAAAGCAACGGTTTCTAATTTGTCCAGATAAGTATACGAATCTATCCTGTAGGCTCCGGGTAAAACGAACTTACTTATGTGTCCCAATGTATAGTAATCGAGATTGTATTTGACTTCACCTGTTTTCTGATTTATCTCTATAAGCCCCCTACATGTGCTATTTGAGAGAATTGTAGGTCCTCTTTTCTCATCGAGTGCTATGTTCCACCAAACTACTGTCTTCGACCAGTTTCGAGGTATTCTAATGACATGCATCATTTGATCCATATACGCGTTGAAGAAAGCGGGCACCCAATCACCACCAGAACCTTCCGTGAACCAGATTTCTTTGTCAGGAAACATCTCTTTTATCTTTGTCATAGCTTCGTGCTTCCCGCCATAAAAGTGCCAAGCAGATCCAGCAACGTACTTAGACGCTTTCTCATCAGAAAGGACATACGCAGCATAAGTTGTGTTGTCCCAGTTGTGATCATAAGTCAAAATCTTGGTCTTTATACCTTCCTTCTCAAAAACTGGTCCAAGATAGTCGCCTATAAAGTCTGCTTGTTCTACCCAGTCCATTTTCATACCAGGATATTCTTTCGGAACGTATAGTGGCTCGTTCTGAACTGTTATTGCGTATATGGGTATTCCTTCTGATTCGTATGCCTTTATGAATTTCACAAAATACTGTGCGTAAACGTCGTAGTACCTTCTGAGTAGCGAACCGCCTATCATGCTGCCTGTTGTCTTCATCCAACCTGGTGCACTCCACGGCGAAGCCATTATTTTGAGCTGGGGATTCATTTTCAAAGCCTCTTTTAAAAGTGGAATTATGTATTTTCTATCGTGGTCTATAGAGAAGTGTTTCAGTTCCCTATCTTCTTTTACTCCTTCCGGTAGATCATCGTAGCTGTATATTTTTGTGGTGTAGTCAGTAGCTCCCATGGGTTGTCTTAGAAACGATATGCCTATTCCTTTTTCTCTGTCAAATAGTTTTTCCATAACCTCTCTGCGTTTTTCATCTGATAATTTGTGATACACTAAATATGCTGACGCGTCCGTAAAAGAAGCGCCGAATCCATCCATGATTTGGTATTTCTTATCAGGATTTACAACAATCTTGAATTCTTCGCGATATGCTAAATCTCCGAGTTCATCAATTCTTACTTCATCAAGCAGATGCCTCTGATCCGATGTTGTAAGCCATATCCTGATTTTTTGCATCCCTTTCACTCCTTTTGTTTGTTGTGCACTCTGGTTTGAAGTTAGGACAATCACTATAGATATTAATAAAAAGAGGAGAAGAATTTTTACCTTTCCCAAGCGTAAAATTTCAAAAATGCCTGGCATAAACAACCTCCAAAATTAAAATTATTCTAATTAACCCAATTCTATTATTGAAACATGTTACACGAAGAATAGAAAGAGTAACATTTTTCAGTCAATGATTTGTGTAAAAAGTAAAAAAAGTCACCCGCAGGTGACTTTAGTTATATTTTCTCTATTTATCTTCTAATTAATACTTTCTCAATCTACTTCTTCCATGTCTTCGATTGTTTCAAACTCGAAGATTATTTCATCACCGCTTTCTAAAGGTTCGGTAAAGCCCACTTTTTCCCCGTTTTTCAAGAGGTTATAGCTTTTCACTTTCTTGATGTCGAAGTTAAAAAGTTTTAGTATATCAGCAACTATAAAGCCTTGTTCATCCGGTATCTGAGTCTTTATCTTATCACCGTCTCTGATTTCATACTCTGGAGAAACAAGCTGGTCGTTCACCAAAACAATCACGCCTTCTTTTGTTAGTACAGTCGGTTGTCCGTTTATTTTTATGACTACACTTATCTTTTCCATTTCTGGTAAATCTTTAACCTTTGGATAATTTAGTACAAGTGCATATTTCAATTCTTCACCCAATTCTACACTGTTCTCATCGCGTAATTCTAACTCATCTTTAAATATCTTAACTTCTCCAGCGGTAAATTCTCTGTACGCACCATTCACTGAATACTCGATTTTGATCAAGTCCTGTGCCAAGAATTCTCTTATTTCCTTGACTTTAACGCTTTCGTATTTTATAACGTCGCCGTCGTTCAGTGGAATATTCTGGATAATATCGTTGCCATTGACCTTTACGCGTGGATAATATTCAATTATCTCGTCACTTTCTAAAGACCTAAGCCTAATCGGCTTAATTATCTCATATAGCATTGGATTTGCGTCTTCACCATCAGCAGCTTCGCCAACCTCTATAACATCAGCGTGTTTGACTACATCTCTTAACGTTGCTTCTCGTCCGTTGACTTTAACCGGTGCCGGTTTTGGCATTTTACCTTTAATTACAACCGGTTCGCCGTTAACTTCAACAACCACAGATTTTCCAGGCTTTCCAAGCAAACTGTGAATATCTTTTCCAGCTTGTGCCAAGACTTCCCAAACTGTGTAACTTCCCTTAAAGCCGATTAGCTGTATCCGCTCTTCGTTCACAGTCACGTGTTCAAACACGCTCCCGGTCTTCGTGAGTGCTGTGTATCCAATACCAAGCGGCGTAACGAATTCGCTTCCTATGATTTGGCCGGTACGGTCGATAAAGTCAAGGTTCTTTGCCATTTTGAGCGAGACATATTCTTCATCTATACCCAAATGCTTCGCAAGAAATTGCGTGTAAGTGGGAACCTTTGCTCCACCACCAACGACCATTACTACTTGCGGCTTTTCGCCGTTGAGTTCAATTATCTCTTCGGCAACTTTTTTAGTCATCATCTCTACAACTGGCTCAATTGCTTTGATAACATCACTTACTCTTATCTCTTTTTCCTTATCTAATATATTTTTGACCCTGAGAACCTCATTTTTCTCTAAGTTCCTTTTCACATATTCTGCTGTTGAAAAGTCGAGCAAAAAGGTTTTTGTGATAGCTTCTGTCAGCTCATCACCAGCGATTGGTACCATACCATACGCTACGATAGTTCCGTCTTTGGATATCGCAATATCACTCGTCCCAGCACCAACATCTACAAGTGCGATGTTGAGAATTCTCAAATCTTCTGGTACGGTAACATTAACAGCGGCTATAGGTTCCAATGTAAGATGGGTTATCGTCAAATTGACTTTTTTTAAGACTGAAAGCATAGCTTCGACAACATGGCTTGGTAAAAACGTGGCAACTACTTTTATTGTGACATTATCTCCTCTCAACCCTTCGAGTTTCTTGAACCACATCCCATCAAGTTCGTACCTAATAACAGAGTATCCAACACAGTACATGTTAGGTTCAACGTTCTCCATAGTGTTTGCAACAGCTTCAAGCTCTATCTTTGTTATTATGTCACTCGTGAGTTCCCCTAAATCAGCGATGTTCATCGTTGCTTCGCCGAAATATGTTTTTAGAAACCTACCAGCAAGTGCAACGGCAACTTTATCAAGCTTGACGTTGTTTCTATTTTCGAGTTCTTCTTTAACAATCTTCACCGCTTTCGCAACTTTTTCAACATCATGGATTTGACCGTCAAGCATAGCTCTGTGCTCATGTTCTCTGAGTACTACATCGTGGACTATCATCTTTCCATCTTCGTCCATATCGACAAGCAAACCTGCGATTTTTCGAGTCCCTATGTCAAGTGCAAAGATCATATATATCGCCCTCCAAATATTCTTTTTGATTATATCTCTACAACAGTGACACCAACACCACCTTCGTCTGGTCTACCAAATCTGTAATTTTTAATTCTCTTGTCATGGCGTAGGTGATTCCATATTCCGGTGGCAAGCTTACCTGTACCTTTTCCGTGGATTATGTAGCCCATCGTAAAATCAGACATAAGGAGCTGGTCGATGAATTCGTCTATTTTCTCAACAGCTTCTTCAACAGTCATTCCTCTGACATCTATTTCGTTACTTGTTAGGCTCGGACCAAAAACTCTGTGCTTTGTTGTATGAGGATGACTCGGTTTTTGGGTTAGTTCTGCTGATTCTTTGGTTCCTACTTTCACCAACTTCTCTGGTTTGATTTCGATTTTCAAACCATTGAAATCAACGACGGCTTTGTTTCCTTTAAATTCTACGACTTTTCCCAAAGCTGTACCGTCAAACAATCTTACTGTATCACCAACGCTTATCGTCCTCTCTTCCTGAGAAACTACTGTTTCGTACATAACCTTCTCGATTTTTTCTTGTACGTTTTCAAGGTGTTTGACTTCACTTTCAATTTCTTTGAGTCTCTTCCTTATAAGCTGCTCACTTTCTGTATTCTTGCTCTGAAGTGTTATTTGTAAATCTCGCTTCGCTTTTTGGATATCTTTGTAGACCTCTCTCAGTTCTTTATCGAATTCTTCCATTTTCTTAACTTTCAACAATTTGTACTTTTCCTCAAATTCCCTCTTTTGTCTGGTATAATCCCTGAGCGTCTGTTCAAGCTCTCTTTTGCGGAACTCGAGTTCGCTTATCTGTTTGTTCAAACTCTTGATCAATTCCTCAATTTTCACATGTTCTTCATCAAGGTGTTTTCTTGCTCTTTCAAGTATTCCATCTGGTAAACCGTATTTCTTCGAGATCTCGAAAGCATGAGAAGCTCCAGGTATGTTCATTAAAACTCTATATTTAGGTGACAGAGTCTCCGGATCGAATTCCATCGATGCTGTGACGAGTCTATCGTGGGACATCGAGTATAATTTTACTGGCGTTAAGTGGGTAGTCACAACAAACTTGATCCTTCTGGCTACGAGTTCTTCGATTATTCCGAGTGCTATCGCACTTCCTTCGTACGGATCAGTACCTGAGCCAAGTTCATCTATCAGTACCAATGAGTTATCATCAGCCAACTCGAGAGCTCTCACTATGTTCACGATATGGCCTGAAAAGGTACTAAGGTTTTCCAAAATGCTCTGACTATCGCCAATGTCAACGTAGATATCTAACAGCGGTATGCGACTACTCTCGCCAGCCAATATTGGAAAACCACTTCTCACTAAAATTATGGAAACGGCTATTGTCTTGAGCAGCACCGTCTTTCCACCAGTGTTTGGACCTGTAACCACAATACCAAGTTTGTCCGCTGGAAGTTCTATATCTACAGGAACTACTTTGTCTGGATGTATTAAGGGATGCCGTGCTCTCGAAAGTTTTAAGTACTTGCCTTCAGGAATTACTATGGAAGCATTCTTTTCAATCACATATCTGACTTTTGCAAACAAACCATCGAGTCGTTTCAAAACATTTATATCAGACTTTATTTGAGAAAGCCTGTCGAATATCTTAGAAGTCAGTTCTCTCAGTATCCGAGCAATTTCTTTAGCTTCTTCTTCTGAAAGAATACGAATTTTATCGTTCATCGGTATTATTTCTTCCGGTTCAATGTAGACCGTTGAACCGGAGGAAGATAGTCCGTGAACGATACCTTTCAATTTCCCTCTTTCATTTGCTTTGACAGGTAAGACGTACCTTTCGTTCTTTATGGTGTAGCTAAGCTCTTGCAAGACATTCTGATTGTGTGCAATGAATCTTTCAAGTTTATGCCTTATGTCTCTCAGTGTTTCGTTGTACTCGTTCCTGATTTTTTTCAAAAGTACCGAAGCATTGTCTTTCACTTTCCCGTTATCGTCTATTACGCTTCTTATAGCATTTATTATCTCGTCGTAATTCCCGAGCTTTGATACGAACGATAGCACTGTGGCTTGTGAATTTAGTATACGCTGATTTTTAAAACTTTCCCTTAACGTTTTTATTCCGGAGAGAAATTTGAGAATGGCAAGGAAGTCCTCACCTTCGATCAGCAAACCAGATTCTACTTTTTGCAAGATGGGTCTTACATCTATAAAAGCATCGGACGTTGGGTATCCTTCAACTCTGACAAAGTCACAAAGTTCAGAAACATATGTCAATTCCTGAATAACATCAACATTGTATGGATTAAGACTTTCAAGATACTCTTTTCCAAGAGACGAATAACAATAATACTTGTAAGTATTTAAAACTTCTGGATAATCTATTTTTTCTTTAATATATTCTAAGTAACTAACTTTTGATTCCACAAGAATTTTCTCGCTGAATTCCTCCATTTCCTCTCCTCCAATTCCGTGCCTTTATTCTAAAACGTATACATTCCCATAGATTTTTCTTGCATCAATATAAAACTCAGAATTGTGCTTTTTACTCAACACGAACAAAACTCTGCGGCTGACTTTTGGTAGGTCTACATACCCGTCCGTGAATATTATTATACCCTCACTCCTGAATCTCGTTTCGGCGATATCTACAGCTGGTTGCAGATCAGTTTCGCCACCACCGTACACTTCAAAGCTCTTCCACCCACCTGGTTTGTAATCCCCGATGAACGTAACTGATTTGTCAATTTGTATAAGTTTTAAAGGTACTTCTTGTCTTGCAATGGCATCTATCTCACTTACGAATTGATTCATCTCCTCTTCTATGATACTGCCACTCGTATCTATTATCACACAGATCCTCGGTAGATAAGTATATCTCCAACCCGGCTGGTCATCATACCTTCTGTTCGGTCTTAATGGTGTTGAGTATTTTTCACCTCTCTGAGAGAGTCCAACAAACTTCCTTATCGCTGTTTCCCAGTTGATTACTGGCTTTTTCAAGTGTAGTTCTATGTTCTGCCTTACACCAGAAGGAAGTTCACCACCAAAGAGATTAAAAGCTTTACCAATTTTCTGCTCGGTAACCTCCAATAGCATTTCAACAGGGAGATCACTTTCCATCTTGTGTGAATCGGGTAACCTCTCAGCAATCGTCTCTATATCATATCTTCCACGCTTCAGGAATTGGTCAACTATGTAATCGTGATATTCCTCGGCCGTTTTGTTAAGCATATCAATAGGAGGACCTACAAATATCAAATCGTTATCAGTACCGTGACCTTCTTCAATCAAAACGTTTAAAGGTATGCTGAACGCATCAAGTTGAGGGATGAATTGATTAATCGCTGCATCCTTAGCTATGTCCCACACCGCTTTATCGCGTTTATCTTTCGGGTGTATCAAATAGTGCCTGTTTATAATGTGCATAAGCTCGTGGAGTATTAAACCTTCTACCATTATGTCGCTTTTTGTTGCCACGCTGACTGGGTTGTATACAAACAACACATCACCATTCTTTGTGATACTTATAGATATGTTTTTCACATTTCCCTCAATGAATTGACTACCCATAAGTATATATGCATAAAATGCGTTCGACTTTATTAGATTATCTATTGCCTTCTTTAATCTTTCTTGCACACGATAACCTCCGAATTTTTCAGAATTTCACTGAGAATCTCCCCTCTATGTATCCTCCATCCTGTCCAGTGATAAAAGTAGATCTGTAAGGCAACCACCTAACAGGTAAAGAATAACCTATTCCTAAGGAATAACTGCTTTGAACATACGAGATCTTGAAATCGAGTATAGATCTAAATATATTTTCTGTATACACTGTCGGAACATTAACATTAAAAGCCGGGTCGTAGTACAAGTAGAACATAGAATACGATGCAAATATATTAATCATAATTGTGTCATATTTAGCTGAAAAGTTTATTCCCACGTTCATTCTGCCGGTTTCAGTTGCTTGTTGCGATTCTACATATTTTGTTGACAGTTCAAAAGGTACGCCTATCGAAAATCCGTAAAATTGAAGAATGGGTGCCAGTTTGAAAGAATAAGTTGAGAATTGGAAATCGTATCCACCCTGAGTATTAACAGATAATATTCCATTCGCATCAATTGGTATCTTAAAACCTATCTCACTATACGGAAAACCCAGTGTGTAATATAGTAGTCCATGTGTGCCTGAGAGCCCAAACCCATACTTTGTGTTAAAGTAAAACTCTTGAGCGAGCATAAATCCAGAAAAGGTAAGCAATATTAAGAAAATGGATAAAATCTTCTTCACAAAACCCCCTCCTAAATATCCTAATATCACTTGTACTTAAAAATCCATTAAGATTATATCACAAGGCCCGAAATCGTTCAAAAAACAAAAACCCTGGAGGTGTGAACCCCCAGGGACTATCGCTATTTTTTGTCTATAGAATCCTTTATCTAATAAAAAAGCTTAATATAGCGGGCAATATTAGGTAAATGGAAAAGTATCTTAGATGAGCTGATATCGTAAGTTGCTTTACAACAAGCAGAGCCACAATACCGGCAACAAAAGCTCCACCAAATCCAGAAAATGTAGCTGCATTCAAAACAACGTCTTTAAGTTCAAACAATCCTGCTGCAAGTGTTATCGGAAGACTTAGAAGGAAAGAAAATTTAAACGCATCTGCCCTGTTAAGACCTACTAATAAGGCACCTACTAATGTAATACCGCTTCTTGAAATACCTGGTAATACTGCTACAGCTTGAAAAAGTCCTATGAGCAGAGCATCCAAAAATGATAGCTCGTTAAGTGATTTCCTTCCAGATGCAGCATCTGAAAACCACAAAAAGGCTGCAGTAATCAAGAAAAATATCCCAATAACCCACTGTGACGAGAAAATATTTTCGATTTTCTTTTCAAAAAACAAGCCTACTAAACCGGCTGGAATGGTAGCAACGATGAGTTTAAAAACTAAGTTCCATATTTCTTTATCAAGCTTGAACATGCCGTAAAGAATACTCCAAACATCTTTCCAGAGAAAAATTAGAACCACTAAGAAAGTTGCGAGGTGCAGAAAGGCAAATAAAGATAAATTAGATTGAAGTCCGAAAAGTTTCGAAAAAAGTCCCAAATGTCCTGAGCTTGACACTGGTAGAAACTCTGTAAGTCCTTGTACAACTCCGAGGAAGAAATCTTTCACCTTTTTCGCTCCTTTCACATTATATAGAGGTATTATTTGTACAGATCAAAAATAATACCGTTAATCTCTCCAACTTTCTCTGCCATTTTTAGTGTATCTTTTTCTGCCTGCATGAGTAGGCTCGTCAGCTGTTCAAGCCTTTCGTCAATTTGCTCAGCAATTATGTGTAATCTCGGCTGAGATAATGAATAGTCATATTTACCAGCTAATTTATACAGGTTCTTCTCTACATATTTTAGAATATTTTTTATGCGTTCTTTGTATTTCTTCAAATTCTCAGGTGTTGGCGAACGGACAAAGTCGTTACCCGCTTCAACAACTTCACTTACCATCTCTTCGATGGTCTTTTTGATTGCCTCGCTCTCAGCTTCTTCGAATATACCAGCAAATGAACTCTTGATCTCAGAGTGCACTGACTCTTTTTTGTGAGATTTTTTACCCTTGATATTCGAACTTTTCAATTTCGGGTCATTTGAAGGTGGTTCTATCCTCACGTTTTAACCTCTCTTCAAATTAATAGTGTTTGTCTTACTTCTCAACTGCCTTTGCAACATTTTCAGCTAATGTTCTGAAAGCCTGTTCAATTTCGCTCTCTCTGTAATAAAGTGTTATTGGTTTACCTTCGTCGAGTAATTCAAGAGCTTTTGGATCCATGGGAATGCGTCCTAAGACGGGAACTGAATATTCTTCGGCAAGTGCATCGGCCCCGCCTTTTCCAAATGGATACACGACTTCCTCTTTACATCTCATGTAGGACATGTTTTCTACTATTCCAAGGACTTTCTGATTCATTGCATGGACGAATGCTATCGCTCTCCTAACATCATCGAGTGCCACCTTTTGTGGTGTTGTGACCATAATTACTCCATCTATTTGGCCAAGCGTCTGGAAAAGGCTTAGTGCTTCATCACCCGTCCCCGGTGGCAAATCAAATATCATGAAATCAAGCTTACCCCAATTGGTATCACCCAAGAATTGTTTTATTGCCGAATGTTTTAAAGGACCACGCCAGATAATTGGCTTACCTTCCTCCACCATCATGGATATTGATAAGGCTTTCAGATTTGGAAGTATCTCTGCAGGCACTATTCTTTCATCTTCGTCAATTAGCGGAGTTGCATTCCCACCGAGCATCCTAACAATATCCGGTCCGTGGATGTCGATATCAAGTATTCCAACGTTATAGCCACTCTCGGCAAGAGCCGTTGCTAAGTTCACAGAGACAGTTGTCTTACCAACCCCACCCTTTCCACTCAGAACAGCGATAAAATGCTTTACATTTTCTTTTAACGTGGTAATCTTTTGGTCTTCAGAAAGTTTAAAATCCATTATATTTTAACCTCCTTATTTAGATTGTTTTTCTAAAGCTTCTTGGTAATTCTCAGTCAAGTACCTTGCAGCGTCTTCAGGCGGTACTGGGTTGATATAAAATCCAGAACCCCATTCGAAACCTGCTACACGTGTTAAGCGTGGAATGATCTCAACATGCCAGTGATAGTAAGTCTTGCCTTCCTCAAAAACTGGTGCTGTATGTATTAAGAAATTGTATGGCGGATTGTTGAGAACAACATAAATTCTGTGAAGAACGTCCTTCATTATCCTTGCAAAAGATCTTACCTCATCTTCAGTTATGCTGCCAAAATCATGTGAATGCCTCTTTGGAAGAACCCACGTTTCAAATGGAAACCGAGCTGCGTAAGGTTCAAAAGCTATGAAGTGTTCGTTTTCTTCGATCAATCTTCTGTTTTCTATCTTTTCTTGGTTTATCATATCGCAGAAGACACATCTCTCTTTGTACGAATAGTAATCCTTGGCACCGTCAAGTTCCTCTTGGACAGTCTTTGGAACAACCGGCGTTGCAATAATTTGGCTGTGCGGGTGTGCCAAAGATGCCCCGCCTTCCTTTCCGTGATTTCTGAAGACGAGAATATATTTGACTCGTTCATCTTTTGCCATCGTTCTGAACCTTGTTACGTATGCCCAGACTACTTCCTCAGCTTGCTTGTAATCATACAGAGCAAATGTTGATTCATGATCTGGAGTTTCAACGATAACTTCGTGGTATCCAAAACCGGTCATAGCATCGTACATTCCATGACCGTACCTATCTACTGGTAACTCTGGATCAACAGCTGGAAATTTGTTTGACACAACTCGTACCCACCAGCCTGGCGTGTTTGGTTGGGTATCAGCTGGCCTGAAAGCCAAAATTTCTGGCGGTGTTGTATGCTCATTACCGTAGTCGAAAGGACAGAACGCAACTTTAACTTCTTCTGGCTGCACCTGAAAATCATGCGGTCTTTTAGCTCGTTCCGTTGAGATGATGACCCATCTTTTTACCACGGGATCTTTTCGGTATTCTGGCATATGAATTCCTCCCAAGTTTTCATTTCTTGCATTCTATTGGTTTTACTGAACTTTAGATTTCGCACGTTGGTAGAGTTTTACATATTCCTTTGCCGAACTGTCCCAAGTTAAATCTGTAGACATTGCGTTCCTTATCAGAGTACCCCAGTGTTCCTTATCGTTGTAGAAGTATACGGCCTTCGCTATGGCTTCAAACAGATGAGCTGGATCAAAGCCTTCAAAGCCAAATCCAGTTCCTTCTTTCGTAATCGGATCATATTCTTTCACTGTATCTGCAAGTCCACCAGTGTACCTAACGATAGGTATTGTGCCGTATCTCAGGCTGTACATCTGCCCTAAACCGCAAGGCTCATATCTCGATGGCATTAAGAACATGTCACTACCTGCGTATATCTTTTGCGCAAGAACCACATCGAATTTCAAGTTTATCGAATACTTATCAGGATATTTTTCACCAAGTTTCTTAAACATTTCTTCGTATTCTTCATCTCCTGTACCGAGAAGAACAAACTGAATGTCAAGCAAAGACACGTAGTCCATTATTTCAGCCATAATGTCCAAACCCTTCTGAACTACAAGTCTGTTTATCATACCTATGACAGGTACATCTCTTTCAGGAAGACCGAGCTCTTTTTGAAGCATCCTTTTATTTTCCTTTTTCTTTTCTATGGTATTTAAATCATAATTGACGTAAATTCGCTTGTCTGTTGCTGGGTTGTACTCTTCGTAATCTATACCATTTAAAATACCATATAAGTCTGAGGATCTCATTCGCAGCACGCCATCCAATTTTTCACCGTACTCCTTAGTTTGTATTTCCCTGGCGTAAGTTGGGCTTACAGTGTTGATAATGTCTGAAAATATTATGCCGCCCTTAAGGAAGTTCATTTTTCCATAAAATTCAAGACCGTCTATGTTGAAGAGATAATCAGGTAGCCCAGCAAATCTCATGTACGATGGTTCATAAATTCCTTGGTATCCTAAATTGTGAATCGTAATCATGGAAGCTGCTCTGGATATTAAATCATCGTTTCTGTAAACAGTTTTCATGTACACTGGGATCAAAGCGGTCTGCCAATCATTAACATGAACCACATCGTAAGTGAAATTCAGCTTTTTTACCGCTTCAAGAACAGCGTTAGAGAAAAATATCGCTTGCTCTGCCAAATCAGGTCCAGCGTATACCTCATCTGCACTGAAATAATATTCGTTCGCTATAAGAAAGACATTGACATCTTTCGTTCCTGGCAATTTTGTTTTGTATATATCAAATTTCTCAGTTGTTGATAGTACTGGAAGTTCAATTCCTTCAGAGAGTTTCTCGATGGTATAACCAAATTTCGCAGCATTTTCGTCTACCTTTTTGTGATATGGCATGTAGATATCAACCGTAACGCCTTGTCTTTCAAGATATTTCGGAAGCGCTCCAACTACGTCAGCTAAACCACCAACTTTTGCAAACGGATAAACTTCATACGACACCATTGCTATCCTCATTTCTTTCACCTCCTAAAATAATCACTTGCTCTAATAAATTCATCATGAGTAAATACTATGTAGTCACACTTCGAGCCTATTTTGTTTATGAAGCGTGCACAGTCATCTTTTCTTAACCACCTTATTATATCATAAAACTCTACTTTATTCATTACGATATCTCCCGTGTAAAGCACACGGCCCATATTGTAAGTTTCAATAACAAAAGACAGATGTTCCTTTGCATGCCAAGGGGTGTGAAAGACAGTTACCTTACCATCGAAAAGTTTACTTCCAGCATCTATTTCAATTACGCGCTTCCATGAATTAATTATTTCCAAATACAATTTGCTTTTAATTATTCCAAATTTACTGTAAGGCTTATTCTTATAAGCTGGGTGGATATAAACTGTAGCATTTGAAAAAAGACGTGTAGCGTATGCGTGGTCTAAGTGCAAATGAGTAAGTAATATATCGGTTATATCCTCGAGCTTGATGCTTCTTTTTTCAAATTCTTCTTCCAAGAAATGAAAAGACACATAGTCTCCCGGGTCGATAAGCACCTTACGTTCGTTGTATTCTAATAGTACAGGTGTGGAGTAAGCAACTTCTACTGTTTTAGGCACCCTTATGCTACCACCGTAGGATAGTATGTGTATTCTCATGCGTTCATTCCTCCTTGTACATCGTGTATTCAACCCATATTCTATATGATACCACACCACTTTGTAGATTCTCAAGAAACTTGTTGAAAATGTCTAAAAGTATATGATATAATAAATGTACCTTAGTACCTAATGGAGGTGGAAATATGAAGTACAGATGCACTGTTTGCGGTTACATTTATGATCCTGAAGTTGGAGATCCAGATTCCGGCATCAATCCAGGCACACCGTTTGAAAATCTTCCAGACGATTGGACATGCCCAGTTTGCGGAGTAAGTAAGGATATGTTCGAACCTCTTGAATAATTTCAAACCTATTCAAGATTTAATTTCAGAAAGACAAAGTCAATTCGGGGGGCATGCCCCCCGATTTATCCATAAATAATATTATTGAAATATTTGAGAAGGAGTTGATTATATTATGGTAAGAGTTAGGTTTGCTCCAAGCCCAACAGGTTATTTACACGTAGGTGGGGCAAGAACGGCTTTATTCAATTACTTGTTTGCAAGAAAGATGGGCGGAAAGTTTATACTGAGGATAGAAGATACGGACATCGAAAGATCCGAAAAAGTCTTCGAGGAACAACTGATAAGTGCGTTGAAATGGTTGGGACTCGATTGGGACGAAGGACCAGACATCGGTGGTGATTATGGGCCATACAGACAGAGTGAGCGCACAGAACTTTATCATAAATATGCACAAGAGCTTGTCAAGCAGGGAAAAGCTTACGAAGTCTATGCATACCCTGAAGAAATAGAGGCCATGAGAGAGCAGCTTTTGGCAGAGGGTAAGCCACCTCACTATACAAGAGAGATGCTTGAACCTTATAACACAGAAGAAAGAAAAAGAGAGTACGAAGAAAAAGGATTAAGACCTGCAATTTACTTCTCAATGCCGAGAAAGGATTACATAATAAACGATGTTGTAAAAGGTGAGGTCGTTTTTAAAGCTGGTAGCGTTGGTGACTTCGCACTCCTTAGAAGCAATGGCATGCCAACATACAATTACGCTTGTGTTATCGATGATGGACTGATGAAGATAACTCATGTTTTGCGTGGTGATGACCACCTTTCAAATACAGTTAAGCAAGTTGCACTCTACGAAGCATTCGGTTGGGATACACCTGTTTTTGGACATGTCTCAATGATACTCGGTCCTGATGGAAGTAAACTGAGTAAGAGGCATGGTGCAACTTCTGTAGAAGAATTTAAGTCGAGAGGCTACTTACCAGAATCATTGGTGAACTTCTTAGCATTGCTTGGATGGTCACACCCAGAAGGAAAGGAAATCTTGACAAAGCAAGAATTAGTAGAAAGTTTCTCATTGGAAAGATTAGTAAAGAATCCGGCAATTTTCAACCCAGAGAAATTGCGCTGGATGAATTCAGAACACATAAGGATGAAACCGGTTAGGGAAATCGTGTTGTTAGCGAAAGAATTCATGAGTAAAGATATTGATGAAAGCTACTTGGAAAAGATAATCCCAGCAGTTAAGGACAGAATAGAAGAACTTTCGCAATTGCCAGAACTGACAGAGTTCTTCTTCAAAAGACCAGAAAATTTGCCAGAGAAAACACCAGAAGCGCATGAAACGTACGAAAACTTGTTAAACGAATTGAAGAACATAGAAAATTGGAACAAGGAAAGTATATATGCAGCGTTTAAAAATGTGATGAAAGGTGCAAAGCTTAAAGGTAAAGATTTCTACATGACGCTAAGACTTGTACTCACTGGAAAACACGAAGGTCCTGAGCTAATTGATATATTGGAGATACTCGGCAAAGAAGAAGTGCTTGCAAGGATAGAGCAATTCCTAAGTAAGTGATAAAGAAATAACATTTGGAGCGTGAGTGGAATGAGCCATAAGGTACATATAACGGACACGCTAACAAAGAATAAAGTACCGCTTGAAACAATCGAGCCAGGAATAGTTAAGATGTACGTCTGTGGACCTACCGTGTACAACTACATACACATTGGAAATGCCCGTCCAATGGTTGTTTTTGATGCATTTAGGAGGTTTCTCGAATTTGTTGGTTATAAGGTGATAATGGTTCAGAATTTTACAGACATCGACGACAAGATAATTAACGAGGCTAATGAATGGGGAGTTGACTGGAAAACAGTTGCAGATACATTTATTGCAGAATATTTCCACGATGCGCATTTACTTGGTGTAAGGGCGGCAAACTATCATCCCAGGACAACCGATTTTGTTGAAGATATAGTAGAGGCTGTTAAGAGAATTATTGAAAATGGATACGCATATCCTGTTGAGAATGGTGATGTATATTTTAGCGTTAGGAAATTGCCAGGCTACGGTAAATTATCAGGGAAAAATCCGGACGATTTACGTGCCGGGGCACGTGTGGATATAAGCGATGCAAAGAAAGACCCTCTTGATTTCGTTTTGTGGAAATCGGCCAAGCCCGGCGAGCCAAAGTGGGAAAGTCCATGGTGTGCAGGAAGACCAGGATGGCACATTGAATGTTCAGTAATGTCTCAAAAGCTCCTCGGTGATATGTTCGATATCCATGGTGGCGGTGAGGACTTAATCTTTCCGCACCACGAAGATGAGATAGCACAGGGTGAGGCTTTGACCGGTAAGCCACCTGCAAAATACTGGATGCACAACGGAATGATCATCGTGCGTGGGGACAAGATGAGCAAATCTCTGGGAAATACATTCATGGTTAGAGAAGCCGTTAGAAAATACGGTAAAGATGGCGTCAAAATTTTCCTTCTGTCCAAACACTACAGGTCACCTATGGAATTCTCAGATGAAATCTTGAGCGATAACATGAAAGCCGCAACGAGAGTTCATAATACTTTGAAGAGGTTTACAGAAAAATACAAGTACCCGTTGGTTCCAAAAGAAGATACTGAAATGAAAGAATACATAGACAAGTTTGTTGAAGCCCTCTCTGACGACTTTAATACACCAATAGCACTTTCGATAATCTTCGACGTGTCAAAAGAATTGAACAAAGCTATGGACAGTGGAGATGATCAGAGGGCCCTTAAAATGTATCACTTGATTAAGCGTGTTTTCGGACCTGTATTGGGGATATTTGACGCAGAAATTGTCACAACTGAGATTTCATCAGACATAGTCGACAATGTAATTCAAAAGGTTATAGATCTGAGAACTGAATTCAGAAAACAAAAGCAATACGATTTAGCCGACAAGGTGAGAAATACACTGTTAGAAGCAGGTGTGAAGTTACTCGACACACCAGAAGGAACGAAATATGAGATAGTGGAGGGAGAAAAATGAGATATACGCAGTTTTACGCGCCAACTTTGAAAGAAGCCCCGGCAGATTCCGAAGTTCCAAGCCAAGAATTACTCATCAGAGCTGGGTTCATAAGAAAAATAGCCGCAGGTGTTTACACTTACCTACCACTGGGTAGAAGAGTTCTTTTAAAGATTGAAAACATAGTTAGGGAAGAAATGAACAAAATAGGTGCAAATGAGATTTTGATGCCAATAATTCAACCTGCTGAACTGTGGAAACAATCGGGCAGGTGGGAAGATTACGGTCCTGAGATGATGAAGTTGAAAGACCGCCATGGACGAGATTTTACATTGGGACCAACTCACGAAGAACTCGTCACTTTCCTCGTTCAAAACGAATTGAATAGCTATAGACAGCTTCCAATAACACTTTACCAGATGGCAAATAAATACAGAGATGAAATCCGTCCAAGGTTCGGAGTCCTGCGCGCAAGGGAATTTATAATGAAAGATGGCTACAGTTTCCACGACAGCTGGGAGTCTTTGGATGAGACTTATCAAGCTCATAGAAGAGCTTATTCAAACATCATGGAGCGCATAGGTCTGAAATATGCCGTTGTTGAAGCGTCGTCCGGTGCGATAGGCGGTAGCGAAAGTCACGAATTCGTGGCTTTTGCCGACACAGGGGAAAGCAATATACTCTATTGTGAGTGCGGTTACGCCGGTAATGACGAGAGAGTACCATATGTTGGTGATATCGTGTACGACAATGAAGATGAAAAGACCATTGAAAAAGTCTACACTCCAAACGTAAAAACAGCACAAGATGTTGCTGATTTTCTTGGTGTTCCGGTAAGAAAAATCGTTAAAACGTTAATCTACAAAGGGCGAAATGGCTATTTCATGGCATTAGTACCTGGCGATAGGGAACTAAACGAAGAAAAACTTAAAGCTTTCATTAATGACCAATCATTAACATTTGCAACACCTGACGATATATATAGAGATTTTGGAGTTCCTATCGGATTTTTAGGACCCGTTGGAGTCAAGGGTATAAAGATAATAGCGGATAATCAAGTAAAAGGCATGAAAAACTTTGTTGTTGGTGGAATGGAGAAAGATTACCACTTCGTGAATGTAAACGTTGGGCGAGATTTTGTGCCAAGTGAATGGACAGACTTGGTTGTCACGACAGCAGGTGACCCGTGCCCACATTGTGGAAAGCCCATGAACATGAAAAAGGGTATCGAGCTTGGGCATATATTCAAGCTTGGCACAAAGTATTCAGAAGCTATGGGAACAAAATACATGGATAGAGATGGGCAGCTCAAACCATTCATCATGGGTTGCTATGGTTGGGGTATATCACGAACGATGGGTGCGATCGTTGAACAACTTTACGACGAAAAAGGTATCATATGGCCGCTATCTGTTGCACCGTTTACCGTTGTAATTACACCAGTGAGCAGTAACGAGAATTTGATGAGTTTTGCAGAAAAAGTGTACAAATTCTTGTCAGAAAAAGGCGAAGAGGTTCTCTTCGATGACAGAAATGTCTCTCCTGGCGTAAAATTCAGCGATGCTGATCTAATAGGTATACCATTCAGAATGACTATAGGTAAGGCATTAAATGAGGGCTTCGTAGAAATTAAACGGAGAACTGGGAAACAATTGAGAGTCGAAGCCGACTTGGAGAAAATATACGAGGTCTTACAGAAATCAAAAGAAGAATACAATCCGCACGAAAGGTATTAGTTTTGAGAGCTCACCACCCTTAGCGTTTCAAGGCTTAGGGTGGTTTTTTTAATGCACCAGAAAGGAGGTGTTTTTTATGGCACTTTCGAATATTGAAAAGGAAAGTAAATACATCTACCGAATTAGAAAAACGGGAAGCATGAAGGTGGATGCTGTTGTTCTTTCTGACTATGAGACGATAGATGAAGACGCTGTAGAACAAATTAAGAACGTTGCCACTTTACCAGGGATTGTTCATTACGCCTTAGCGATGCCAGATATACATTGGGGATACGGTTTCCCAATAGGTGGAGTAGCTGCCTTTGATATAGAAGACGGTGTTATAAGTCCTGGTGGAGTCGGATTTGATATAAATTGCGGTGTCAGAATGCTTGTAGTTGAAGGACATAGTAATCTGGTAAAAGATAATTTAGAAGTGATTATTCAACGGTTGTATGAAGCAATTCCTGTGGGGGTTGGAGAGAGAAGCGAGAAGAAATTTTCAAGAAAGGAATTTAAGGAAATTGTCGAAAAAGGTGCTAAGAAGGTTATCGAATTAGGTTACGGCTACCAAGATGATTTGGAAAGAATTGAGGACTTTGGCTGTATAAGAGAGTGCGACTTTTCAAACGTCAGCGAAGAAGCTTTTGAAAGGGGTAAAGACGAGCTCGGAACACTTGGAGCCGGGAATCATTTCTTAGAGGTTCAGGAAGTTGCGGAAGTTTACGATGAAGAGGTAGCAAAGATATTAGGAGTAGAAAAGGGAATGATAACTGTACTGATCCACACAGGGAGCAGAGGATTTGGACATCAAATAGCAACGGACTACATAAAGCTGATGAGGGACAACTTAAAAGAACACAACAAAAATCTCCCTGATAAGCAATTAATAAACGCACCATTTAAAAGTGATTGGGGACAGAAATACTACAGTGCGATGAATTGTGCAGCGAATTACGCTTTTGCAAATAGGCAGATAATAACACATCTTATCAGGAAGGTTTTCAAAACTGTCTTAGGAGTAAATGTAAGGGTTATATATGACATAGCACACAACATCGCTAAAGTTGAAGAGCATGTTGTAGATGGAAAAAAGAGAAAACTGGTTGTACATAGAAAAGGAGCGACGAGAGCTTTTGGACCTGGCAATGACGTACTCCCGGAAATCTTCAAAAGAACTGGCCAGCCAGTCATAATACCTGGAAGTATGGGGACAGCTTCATACTTGCTTGTCGGTACAAAAAAGGCCGAAGAGATGACATTTGGGTCAACAGCACATGGTGCGGGTAGAGCCCTTGGAAGGAGAGAAGCAACAAGGGAACTTTCAACCGAGAGAGTCCTTAACGAGCTCAAATCCAAAGGCATAAAAATAATGGCAAAATCTAAAAAAGGTATCGTTGAGGAAGCTCCCGAAGCTTACAAAGACGTCGATAAAGTTGTTCAGATAGTCGATGAACTTGGAATATCACTCAAAGTGGCAAAATGCATCCCACTCGGAGTGATGAAGGGATGAGAAATTTTCTGAGATTTCACAAAGACAAGAATGAGTTTTACTTAACAGTTGAAGGGGTATTTTCGACTCCTTATATAGTCTTAACGCAGACAGCTATATTTACAGCAATTGCAATATACTTCGGTCTGAATGAAGTATCACTTGGATTAGCAGCCTCATTCCCGATGGCGTTTCAGATATTCCAAATTTTTGCACCATCAATAATAGAAAGGATTCCAAGCAAGAAAATCCTTCTTGGTTTTTTTAACTCGGGTAGATTTCTCTGGCTCATACTGATACCCTATCTTTTCGCAGAGCATAAGCCCCCGGAAATATTCATAACCGTTTTCGCGATAAGTCAGATATTCGCCGCTCTTGCTGGTAACGTCTGGATAAGCATTGTTTACGATACAATAAGTCCCGAGAGAAGAGGTAAGTACCTTGGTTTGAGAAATTTCTTTGTCTCATTTATGACTTTACTAACGTTTTACTCTTTCTCTTTAATAAACGACTCAGTAAAGAAACCTTACAGTTTCTTGTTAATAATACTAGCGACAGAAATAACTACCATTATATCTCTGATGGCGATAGCACCTATCGAAGAAAAGAGGTCAAAACGGGCAGGTACATTCAACGATCTAAAGATAGTGCTTTCAGACAAGAACTTTATCAAGCTCTCAAAGGCATACTTTTTTTGGAATTTTGTTGTACTCATGGCAGCACCATTTTTTCCATACCACCAATTAAATAATTTAAAATTACCAATGACATATATAAGCTACACATCTATAACGGCTTCCCTGCTCTCTATGTTATTTTATACGCTATGGGGCAAACTTGCAGATGAGTTCGGGCACAAAAGTGTGCTTATAACTGGTTTGGCAATAGTATCCATGACACCAGCGATTTGGATTTTGATGAATGAACGTGATTGGATATTGGCTCTTACGCTCGATGCTATACTGTCTGGGGTTGGATGGGCTGCTGTTAACCTTTCAATTATCACTTTACCGATGGAAACAGCTTCGACTAGCTCACCGATGTACTTTGCTGTTTTCTCGGCACTTGGTGGATTAGGTGGTATGCTTGGGTCAATGATTGGTGGGCCTATTGCGAGAATGTTCAACCATTTTGATTTTTACATTGGAGAGTTTCATATTTTCGGACTACAGATATTCTTTATCATTGAAAGTATACTCAGATATCTAACTATACCACTCTTTGCAAAGATAACGACTAAAAAGTATGTCACACCTTCAACTTTGTTCATGAACGCTATATCGATTCTCTCAGGACGCCAAGCAATAAGGATACATGAAGGAACAAGATCAGAGGTTGTTATTGGAAGGAAAAGGGTCAACAGATGGTGGTGAATGGACAAAACAAAAGCTGGGATTGATCCCAGCTTTTTTGATATTTCTTATTACTGTTTTTATTCCTTTTCAACCTTCACTGATTCAGCATATTGTTCCACTTCTGAGATTACTCCATTCTCAAAAACTATCTTTGGTGAAGGAATACCGTTGAAGTTTGTGGCATATTCTGAAGTGTATGCGCCTGTCGCATGGAAGTAAACAAGATCATCTATTGTGGTGCTTTTCGGCAACTGAGCGTCATAGTACATAACATCAACACTATCACATGTCGGACCTGCTAAAACAAATGTTTCCAATTCCTCGTCTTCTTTGCCATCAACTGTTATTCTGTATCTGATGTTTTGAATAGTTTCTGTCAAGCCATGGAATACACCTGCGTCAAGATAAAGCCATTTTTCCTCACTTTTTTGGCTTCTGAGTATAACTCTTGTAATCATTATACCCGCATTTCCAACCATCGATCTTCCAGGCTCAACTATTACTGTTATATTATCTCCAAGATACTCTTCAACTGCCTCGTTTATAACCTTTGCAATATCTTTCACCGCCGGAATACTTCTTACGTACTTGACTGGCATTCCACCACCAGTATTTATCATTGTCATCTTCACACCAAACTCTTTTGCTTCCTCAAAAACGATCGCCGCTTCCCTAATAGCCGTGCGCCAGTTTTCTGGGTTGTAGTTTTGCGAACCAACGTGGAAACTCAAACCGATAGGATTTAAGCCATTTTCCTTTGCATATTTAACAAGTTCAATGGCATGGCTTACGCTTGTACCAAATTTCCTTGTTAATGGCCAATCGGCGTCGTCTTCCATTCCATTTGTGCTGATTCTCACGTAAATATTCGATCCCGGTGCAACAGCTGCAATTTTCTCTATCTCCATTTCGGCATCTACAGCGAACATCCTAATTCCATTTTCATAAGCGAACTTTATATCTTCTGTTTTCTTTATTGTATTTCCAAAGCTCATTCTATAGGGTTCAACTCCAAGTGATAGAAGTTTTTCAATCTCGCCTCTTGATGCAACGTCGAAATAACTACCTAAATCCCTTAGAAGTTTCAGAATCTCAACGTGAGAATTCGCTTTTACTGCGTAATATACTTTACAGTTCTTAATATTCTCCACTAAGTTTAAGTAGTTCTGTCTAACTACTTCTAAATCCATTACTAAGACTGGTGTTCCGTAATTGCTTGCTATTGTTCTGAGTTTTTCCATCTCTTTTGTCCCTCCTTGTATAAATTATCGAACTTATGATAGAATATATATGCCAAAATATACATAAACATGAGTTTAAAATATTGTGGTATTATGTTACAATTCATATAACGTAACATTGGGGGGAAGGATGTGTCTAAAAAAGAACTCTTTTTTGTTATTTCGTTATTTCTTATAGGAGGTTTGTTCTTTTTTCTTTCGAGGCCTTTGATTGTAAGCTATGATTTAAGACTTTTGATACTCGGTTTCTTAATAATGGTTTTTGCCCAGTATGTGCAGATACCGATTGCCGGTGTGATATTTAATATGAAGGCATTCGCTGCGCTTTTTTTGCTTCTGTTTTTATCACCTGAAACCACAGCCCTTTTATCTATTGGTTCAATTCTTGTACAAAGGAAAATCAATTTAAAAAGTTTTGTACTGAGAAGCTCTTTTGAATTAGCGCAATATGGTTTAGCTACATTCCTTTTTAAGTTATCATCGACGGATTATTATAGGATACCGTTATTTTCAATATCTTATTTTTCTTTAAACTCGATTCTTACAGTAATTTATGTAAAGTCATTTGCAAAGGTCTCTGTGAAAAAGTTTTTTCGGGTTACAGCCGTTGTGTTCTTACTTGGCATTTATAGTTCGGCAATACTTACAACCGCGTACCTCTTTTTAGAATCAAAATTCACAAATTTATCTTTCACATTGCTGCTCTATGCTGGTTTTTTGATCCAGCTGTATTACACTGTGAACGCTCAGGTGTGGTATCAGGAATTACAATATGAGAAGGAACAGATATCAAGGGAAACAGAAAATCTACTTAAGATGCCCAAGATACTTGAGAGCTTTGGAACAGAGGATGTAGATACTATATTGTCAAAGCTGTTAGAAGTAACTTGCAAAATGACAGGATTTTCCGTCTCTTTAATGAGTCTTTTCGACAATAGGACTGGAAAGGTAGTAAGAATATCTAAGTATGGTATTACAGACGAGGATTTTGCTATTATAAAGCAAAAGCAACCAGACATAAAAGACACAATTCTCTTAATGCAGAGCCGGTTTGATATAGGAGGTGCTTTCTTCATACCTAAGGGAAGCTTAGCGCTTGATGAAGAATATACATTTAAACCTTTAGATTATGCCAAACTCGATGCAGAAAACGCATGGGATCCCGACGATTTATTTTTAGTTCCTATAGTATACAGTAACAGGATCATAGGTTATATAAGCTTTGATAAACCTTCCAACGGACTTAGACCAACAAAAAGAGAAGTTGAATTGGCAAAATTTTTTGCCTGGCAGATATTGCAGATACTGAAAGATAGCCATTACAGTATTCTTTTTACAAGCCCTTACGGTAAAGAGATAAGTTTATCTTCTTTGATGGAGGAAATATCAAAGGCTATAATGTCAAATAGATCATTTACTTTGGTTTACCTTGATATCGATAGTTTCGAAAAAATCAATCTGGAAAAGGGTTTTAGATTTGGAGATGAACTCATCAGACATGTACAACATACATTAGAGCAAGAGGTGAAAACATTCGGCGTTTATTCTCATCTTGGTGACGAATTTATGGTACTCCTTTGGACGAAAAGCAAGTCAGACGGAATGCTCGTTGCAGAAAAGGTTGTCGAAAGTGTTAAGGAAAGATACCCCGGTATAACGTTCACGGGAGCCATTGTAAAGTACCCAGCTGATGCAACTGACTTAAATGGTATATTGTCCAAAATCAGGACCGCACTAATTGCTGGAAAAAAATCTGGTGGAGGAAGGATAGTAAATATATGAAACGCGTTGCGATAGAATTTTCGTACGATGGGACAGATTTCTTTGGCTATCAAAGACAAAACGATGTGAGAACAGTTCAGGGCGAATTGGAAAAGGCACTCGAACGTGTTTTCAAGACTTCAATTCAAACATATGCAGCCGGTAGAACTGACACAGGGGTACATGCAAGCGGTCAAGTAGCATCGTTCGATATCCCTTCAGAAAGACTTAGTGAACTAGATATTAGAAACGCCATCAATGCAAACTTACCAAGAGATATCTATGTGAAGAAAGCTTGGTTTGTACATGAGAATTTTAACCCAAGGTACGAAGCGAAAAAGAGGATATACCACTATTTCATTTTGAATTCCAAAAGTAACGACATATTTTTAAGACGATATACTTGGTGGTTTCCATATAAATTGAATGTAGAGGCTATGCGTGAAGCTGCTACTTACTTAGTTGGAGAGCATGATTTTACAGCGTTCAGCAAGAGGGGAGAAGATGATACAAATCCTATCCGAACCATCAGTGCTTTGCGTATACTACGTTTAAAAAAAGATCTTATACTGATAAGAGTCGAAGGAATCTCGTATTTAAGAGGCATGGTTAGAAGTTTAGTGGCTAATTTAATAAAAGTAGGAACAAATCAATGGAAACCAGAACATATTCTGGAGGTGTTAGAATCGAAAGATCGATCAAAATCCGCTGGATTGGCACCTGCGCATGGATTGTTCTTATACAAAGTGTTATTTTAGCTTTCAATTTTCTCGGCATATATTTGCCAGACAGAATTTTAAATGAACAATCCAAAGAAGTGATTGAAAAGTGGTACTCGCTTCCACGTGTAGGTATTAAATCAAGGAATATTTCAGTTCAAATTAGAACCTTAGTATCTACAAATCTCGTAAAATTTGGTATAGCACCGGATTATTCAATAAATTTTGAAAGTACAACTACTGAATACTTATTTGAGCAAGAAGATGCAAGTTCTACTAATGTAAAATACCTTGGGGTGCTTGAGGTAACCGAGAACGTTGATGAGATAGCACTAAATTTTGGTGAAAAATCTTACGTGCTTCCAAAAGAAATTTTTGTAGAGAATGCAAGTGCGATACTGAAATCCATTTTTAATGTTGATATTCATCGAGAGAAAGCAGAAGACTTGAAAACAATTGTTTTTATACCTAATTCTGAGATATTATATGTGTCGTCGTACGGAAAGATCCCAATAATAGTGGTTGAAGACAAGCTGAATTTTTACGAACACTATATAACTATTGATGGTAGCACTTACCGAAGTGGTGTTCTGACAACTACAAACAGCAGGCAAATTCAGGTGGAAGAAATCCCGATTCTATTATCAACTAATTTTTTGATGACAAAGTCTTATACAATATCATTGGGAACTAAAAAGTATAGTTATAATCAATCCGTTCCTGTCTTTGGCTGGAATAAAATAATCTTGTATTCAGACGGAAGCATTACCGACACGACATTGAGTTGGAGACTAAAAGTATCGAACACTCCGTTGGATTTCTTACTCAATGAAGACAGATTTTATGTACTCGATATTTCTGGAAATGTTTATTCAGTGAACTTAAAAACCAGAAAAGTCAACCATCTGGGTGGTGTTGAAGGAGCTTTCAAGTTTTCTAAACACGGAAGCGACGTATTTCTATGTAGTCAAAACTTATGCTATCATGTAAGAGAAACCTCTTTGGAGAAGGTAGATCAACACCATATCGAAGAAAGTGAAGCACATTTCTTTTATCCGAGCATAAGTAGCTTACAAAATACTGGTTTCGGCGTATTTCTTGGAAAGACTTTCTTAGGCAATGAACTAATCTTCATTTATGTTTTGAACGACAAACTAAGAATTCTTACGGATGTGGGAACATGGGAAGTATTTCTGAAAGAGTGAGACTCGATATAGCATTACTGCACAAAGGCTTCGCAGAGAGCAGGACAAAAGCACGTCAGATCATCGAGACGGGCAATGTTGTAGTAAACGGTAAAGTATGTACCGACCCGTCAAAATTAATAAAAAAAGACGACTCAATCTATCTATTGAAAGAGCTTAAATATGTTAGTCGAGCTGGATATAAACTTGAAGGATTATTTAACGAATATAACATAGAATTAAAAGACAGGATCGCGTGTGACATAGGTAGTTCAACGGGCGGATTTGTTGACTTTTTGCTCCAACATGGTGTCAAGAAAGTATATGCTGTGGATGTTAACACAAAACAATTACATCCAAAAGTAGCCACGGATCCAAGAGTATGCAAGATCGAAAAAAATGCGAGAGAACTGCACTTTGAAGATATTGGGGAAAAGGTGGACGTAGTAACTGTAGATGTGTCTTTCATCTCTGTAACCAAGTTACTTAAACCAATTAAAAGTCTTTTAAATTCGAACGGGCATGCTATAATTTTAATAAAACCACAGTTTGAAGTTGGGCACAAGCACTCTGGAGTGGTAAGGAAGAGAGAACTCCATGTAACGATCTTGGAAAATCTTCTCGATGAATTTATTCATGAAGAATTTATCCCAGATTATTTAACGTATTCAAAGATTCTTGGAGGAGATGGGAATATAGAATTCTTCCTTGTAGTCAGATATTATGGAGAAGCGTATTCTGAACCTGAAACGATTAAACAGAATATAATGAAGGTTGTTAACAACGCCTGGGAGGAACACCACAAATGATCACAGCATACGCCAGAAGAATCATAATACTTTTGATTACATTTTCATTCATTACATTATCGTTCGCCGATAACGACATATTGGACTTAGTACACAAAGATTATGACTTTGTGTTAAGAATATCTCAAGCAGGTTCCTGGTACGATGAGATCAAAAAAGTCCCTTTCTTCTCGTTTATATTTGGAAGAAAGGGTCTCGGATTTGAAGATGCATTCATGAGGATTTTGGAAGACATGCGGTACAAGACAGGTGTGTTACCATCGGTAGTGCAAGACGCTATCTCTAAAGATATTATCTTTGCTTCCAAGGGTGCAGAAATAAACTTTACCGAGATAATATCGTTCGACTTGAATTTTTACTTTGATTTCGTTAAGTCAATTGCTACAAATAGTTTCTTAGCTTTCCAAACAAACAGTCCAGCGCAATTTGTAAAGGCTTTGTCGTTCTTACTATCTGTTAGCTACAAGACTCTTGGAAATAATCAATACATACTTGGAGACTCTTTATATTGTGGATTTACTGGAAAATATTTCATAATAGCTGGAAGTAAAACCACTTTGGAGCTTGCTTTGAAGACCTCAAAAACCCAGGAAATGCAGTTATCAAAGATAACGAAAGTATTTGACCGATTAAGGTCAGGAACATTCTTTATAAGTGGATATGCAAAACCGAATGTAATCAAGTTGAATTTACCAGGTGTATCCCAGATAGATGCTGAAGATTCGGAGTATATTCTTTTCTATTCTACAGTATCCGCAGGTAGTTTTTACGCGACTTTTGAACAAAAAAACAAGAAAGAGGCAGTTAGCAAAAAGGTAACCGAAAATCTTGGGAACATTCCATTTGCTTGGAACTACTACTTGTCAACACCAGCTGGTAATACAGACGAAGTAATCAATTCTATCAACCAATGGTTTCAAGGTACATCAAGTGATATGAACAGATTTCTATATTTTGCATCGACTCTTTCAAAATCTTCAACGAACGTGCACACTGTTGGGCGCATAGATACTGGAGATTTCCTGTTTATCTTTGATAATTACACAGGCAAAAACCTTGAAACAAGTGTATCAAAAATAGGAGGTATCTATGACAGCCAAAAACAAGAATGGATCCTGAACCTTCAGGGTAATATAAAGCTTTATATTTACAGTATTTCGAACAGAGTTTTTATTGGAACTTTGGAAAGATCTAAGTACGAGCTGTACGACAAAACTCGCACGAGATTTAAAGATGTTCCGACTTATTTTGATTTTTCTAAAATTTCAGCATACGAATTTAAACTTTTTATCGATATTAGTGATATAATTAAGTCGACAATAGGGTTTAATGTACCATCCAAGTTGCTTATGTGGAAATATAACTCAGGGTATTTTAGTTATTATAAGATAGTAATATCCTAAAGCCCGAAAAAGGAGGGATACTCATATGGGTGAATACAATGAATATCTGAGTGTTTTTATCGATGAATCAAAAGAATATATTCAGCTTCTAAATGACTCGCTTCTCGAGTTAGAAAAAAATCCATCAGACATGGAACAAATCAATAGAGCTTTTCGGGCACTTCACACACTAAAGGGCATGGCCGGAACCATGGGATTTGAGAAACTTGCCAAACTGTGTCACAGAATGGAAAACTATCTTGAGGCTGTGCGTGGAGGAAAGGTAGAAATATCAAGCAATGAGCTTGATTTCTTATTCGCTGGTCTTGATATGATTGAAAAGATGATTGCAGAAATTATGAGCAGTGGCACAGACAATATAAGCGAAGATATCAACGGACTTGTTGAAATCTTCGAAAGGATAGCCAAAGGCGAAACAGTTTCTAAGGAAGTTCAAAAGGCAGAAAAGAATGTGCGTGAAGAAGAAAAAGTTATGGAGTCAAAAGATGTAGCAGATACATTCGCGCAAGAAGTAGTGAAGGACGTACTTGAAGAAGCAGCGAAGAAAAATATACCTGCATATCATATTGTTGTTACGCTTCAAGAAGGGACCCAGCTAAAATCTGCCAGAATGTACATGGTTTTCCACTCGCTGGAAGAACTTGGCGTAGAAATAATCCACTCAATTCCTTCTGTGGAGGATATAGAAAATGAGAAGTTTGACCTATCTGTTGAACTGATTGGTGTTGGTAATGTACCGCAAGAAAAAATCTATGAAAAGCTTATGAACGTCTCCGAAGTCAAGAATGTAGTTGTTAAGCCACTTAAGCAGGTGGCAGCGAAGTCTGAGCAAACTGGTAAAAAAGATGAGAGAGTAACCGAAGAACAAACAAAAGAGCAGAAAAAAGTCAAAGTAACACAGACTGTGAGGGTAGATACTGAAAAACTTGATACTCTCATGAACTTAATGGGAGAACTTGTGATAGCGCGAAGTCGAATTGCAGATATACTCAAGAAATACAATATCAAAGAAGTCGATGAATCCTTGGCACAGCTTAGCAGGATTACTTTGGACTTGCAAAACGTCGTTATGAAGGTCAGAATGGTTCCTATCGAATTTGTGTTTAACAGATTCCCAAGAATGGTAAGAGATCTGTCAAGATCGTTGAACAAAGAGATAAATTTTGTCATGGAAGGTGAAGAGACAGAACTCGACAGAACTTTCGTGGAAGTTATAGGTGATCCATTAGTACATCTCATAAGAAACGCTATAGACCATGGAATCGAAACGAAAGAAGAAAGAATAGCCCTTGGAAAACCACCGATCGGCACGGTAAAACTATCTGCTCGCCATGAAGGAAACAACGTAGTTATAGAAGTTGAAGACGATGGAAGAGGAATGAGTAGAGAAAAGATACTTAAAAAAGCTGTTGAAAGAGGATTAATAACTGAAGAAAAGGCCGCAGGAATGCCTGATGAGAAGATATTTGACTTTATATTCCTACCCGGATTCTCAACCAAGGAACAAGTGAGTGAACTTTCTGGCCGAGGAGTAGGGATGGATGTTGTAAAAAACACTGTGGATTCGCTAAATGGCTCGATCTCAATTGAGAGTAAAATAGGAAAAGGTACGAAGGTAACTATAAGATTACCTTTAACACTTGCTATCATCCAGGCGTTGCTTGTCAAAGTAAATGAATACGTCTATGCCATTCCTATATCGATAATTGACAGCACGTTAATTATAAGTTCTGAAGACATAAAAGTGGTTCAAAACGAAGAAGTTATAGTCATACGCGGTGAGGTTATACCTTTGATTAAACTGTGGCACGTGTTTGAAATGAAACACGAAGAAACACCCAAGGAAATGAACGTTGTTGTCGTAAAGTCAGGTACGAGGAAGTACGGTCTTACAGTTGATACATTAATAGGACAAGAGGATATAGTTATTAAATCACTTGGAAAGATATTCAGCGACGTCAGAATATTCAGTGGCGGTGCCACACTCGGTGATGGTAGTATCGCACTAATATTAGACGTAGCAAATATTGTTGAAAATATTTAGAAAAGAGAGGTGACAGAAATGAGCGATAAGATCATGGAATTCGAAGTGCTTGTTTTCAAAGCTCTCAATCAGGAAATGGCAATTGACGTTGAAATGGTGGAAATTGTAATAGAAAAAACAGAAATAACACCAGTACCAAGAGCAAGAAAAGTAATAGAAGGTGTGATTAACCTTAGAGGAAAGATAGTCCCGGTAATAAGCTTGCCATTGTTATTGTCGAGCAATGCAGAAAGTAACTATAAAAAGATCATAATCGTAAAAATTGAGGATGTTGAATTCGGACTAATGGTTGACGAGGTTATAGGCGTTCTTAGAACCAGTAGCAATGAACTTGAGACAAATTTAGGAAAAATGAATACATACGGCAAAAAAGCGAAAGGTCTTATAAAGAAAGATATGAGATTGATAGTTTATCTTAACCTGGAAGAAATATTAAAAGAGATTATAGGTTCGGAGGTGGCATAAGATGGCACGTGTTTTAGTTGTTGATGATGCAGCTTTCATGAGGATGATGCTCAAAGATATACTTACAAAATCAGGACATGAAGTTGTGGGAGAGGCTGCTAATGGCATCGAAGCGGTTGAGAAATACAAAGAACTAAAACCAGATGTAGTAACTATGGATATTACAATGCCCGAAATGAACGGAATCGATGCAATAAAAGAAATTAAGAAAATTGATCCGAACGCGACAGTGATAGTGTGTAGTGCTATGGGTCAACAAGCAATGGTTATAGAAGCAATACAAGCTGGTGCAAAAGATTTCATAGTTAAACCTTTCCAAGCAGCAAGGGTAATAGAAGCTGTTCAAAAAGTCTTGAAATAATATCTTTGAAATTTTGAATTCGAGGAGAGATAAGAAATCGAGAATTTAATAAGTTTCTTTATAGGACTTATTCTAATAATCTTGGTTTTGGTATTCACATATTGGTTCTTGAGAAGGAAGCTCCCCACAACTGTTGGGGGGCGTTTTGCTAAAGTACTAAGCAAAATCTACATAGACCGAACAACATACTTGGTTTTGGTAAGAATACTGAAAGAATATTACGTGATATTAGTCAGTCCAAACTACGCACAGGTACTGAAAAAACTAGACATGATAGATGAAGGAGAGATAGAAAAGTTAGAATCCGGAAAAAGTTTTGAGGATATTCTTAGTAAACTCGTTGGTGGTAAGAAATGAAAAAGTTCCTTACAATATTCTTCTTAATCCTTCTTTTTACATCGTCCTTTCCTCAGGATGAAGTTCCATTACCTGGAATAAGTATTCAAGTCAATCCCAATCAATCACCAAGAGACTTAGTCGCTACTTTGGAAATACTTTTGGTGCTAACTGTTCTTACGTTAGCACCCAGTATTTTGATGCTGTTTACTTCATTTACAAGGATAATAATTGTATTTTCTTTTGTCAGAAACGCACTCGGAACTCGTCAAGTTCCACCAAACCAGGTTCTTATTGGTTTAGCATTGATTTTAACATTTTTTATCATGCAACCTGTGTGGAACGATATAAACAATTCTGCGCTTCAACCTTATATGGACGGAAAGATAACATATCAAGAATTCTTCTCAAGGACTATGGGCATTGTAAGAACATTTATGATTAAAGAACTTGTCAACCATCACAACGAAGACAATGTTTTTGTACTTTCACGAGCTTTGAATCAAAACGTGGATAGAGTAGAGGATGCGTCTGATTCGCTATTGACTTCAGCATTCATTTTGGGTGAAATAGAAATCGGTTTCAAAATGGGAATTTTAATCTACATACCTTTCATAATCATAGACATGGTTGTAGCAAGTATTTTGCTTTCCTTAGGTATGATAATGATTCCACCGGTTTTAGTCTCTCTACCTTTCAAGATATTAGTATTTGTCCTTGCTAATGGGTGGGAATCTGTAATAGTTAGCTTGGTAAAGAGTTTTGCTGGTTAGAAAAGCGCTCGAATAAAAAGAAAAGGGGACGTATGTCCCCTTTTTGTTCTTCGTATCCACATCATCTACCTAAGACTTTCATCATAGGCATGTTAAGAGTAAAGAGTGGTTGAGGATTACTAATAACAGATATATCGTATATTATCAAGCCATTATCAGTTGATGCATAAAGGTACTTACCATCAGAACTAACACTAAAGGCATACGTCATGCCTGAAAACCTTACATCTGCGATGACGCTCTTTGAGAAAACGTCGATTATCTTGTAACCGTAACTACCACATGCTACAAAAATCTTGTCGGCATACCAAGTGATATCTCTTGCTGGCGCACTTTCAAACAGCGGGGTTGATGTCAAATTATCTTCAGAGCCACCTATAAGATTTACGCCGTTTTTATCCAAAATCCATACCCCATTGTACTCACCATCTGCCACGAACAGCCTGTCGAAATATTTATCTGAAATTATTTTTAAATCATTCCCTGGGTTATACTTTTTCAAAGTATAACCCCCGCTTTGTGACTCTGTAACTAAGTAGTACCTTGTTAGTATTGTTTTTTGTTCACTCAGGTCGGCTGATAGCCTCATACTTCCTGCGCTTCCGAGAGCAACTAAGACAGAAATAACATCTTTGCTCTTTGAAAGAGTGTCTATTACAAGTTCTATTGAATATGGTTCAACAAATTCCGTAATTCCAGAAAAGTATGGTATATCCTGATCTATTGTATTTGGAAGAGTTATAGTTTTGTCCAATGATGGTGAAATACCATGCATATACCGTGCAACTATATTGTTCGTCCCATTATTTGCAAGAACATACACATTATTGTTGGCATCTACCACAAAATCATATACTTTTGCATATGAACTTAGATCAAGAGACGTAAGAGTGGAAAAATTGAGCGTACTCATACTAAATGAATAAAGAGTTATTGTTTTATTACTTAGAACGCCTACAGTTGGATTCGATACATATGGATTAATTTTCAGTTTTGAAAAATTACCAATTATCTTATCGCGAACAACTGGATTTTTTGGTTCTCTAACATCAACGACATATAGCCCTTCACTATCAATACCATCATGAACAAATCCATCACCAATTAAAAAGATGAATTTATTATGGTACTGATGGATAACTGAACGGTAAACCTTATTCGGTTCATGAAGCTTGTAACTTCCTCCTTCTAATCTGAATGTCCACAGTCCCTTTGATTCATCAAATACAAAACAATAACCCTGTGAAAAGTAAAAATCCCTGAGGTTGCTGCTTGGCATATACTTAATCAAACGTACAGTAGAACCATCCCATACGTAGAATTTGTCCATTGTTAAAATGTACATCTTCTCATCATGAATTTTAACCTTCCTGACAGGTGTATCAAAATCAAAATTCACAGGAGTTACAACCGAGGAAGATAATATTGGAATATTTACTATTCCAACCGTATATCCTGAGCCATATGCCAAAGTATACTTTCCGTCAAAAATACCTATATCCAAAGTACTATAGTCACCAGGTATAACATTCTTGATGTCTCTGATTGTCAAATTTGGAATTGAACTCAAATCCAACTCGAATATTCCACCTAAATCTGCAGCTATGTATGCCTTGTCTGCGAACAAGACTATATCGTTTATCCTTCCTTGAGTTATGTCAATAGAGTTCTTCATCTTTAAGCTGTTAGTTGATTCTATTTGCGTTTTCAGAATGGGTAGCTTGTATGAAAATATTTTTTCGCCAAATTTATAACTGTCATATGTTGGTGAGGAGGGAACCGTTAGATTAAGAACTTCAATCTTATCATAACCAACCCCCACTACTGCATAATTCTTGTAAACCCTAATAACGGAAAGATTAGAATCAAAAGAAATTTCATTGCTATTGACTGGTTCTGATTTATCACGAGCATTAACAACAATTAATTTCTTTCCACTGATAGCATAAATGTAATCTTCAACAACATCAAAATCAGTTATCTCAGAATCATAAACAAAACTTCCAACGGTATTTAAGGAATCTAAAGTCGTTGCTTTCAAAATTGCTATCATTCCCTTTCCCGAAAAATCCCTACCCAGTGAGTATAGATATCTTTCTCTTAAGTTTGTCGTAAAAATAACCCAGTCAGTTGCTGAAGCTCTCGCAGTATCGTAAGCCGTTACAGTAGCAACGTATGTTGTACTATTTTTCAAGTTTGGAACGATAATTTCTGTTGATTTTGTGTTCTGTAGTTTAAGAATTTCTTCAGAGCTTCCGTATTCCGCAACAGCAACATCGTAAGTTAAAACATCTCCAGCATTTTCGTCCTTACCCTGGAATCTCAATATAAGGCTTGATGGTGTTATCTCATTCATGAATGGCTGTAAAATTGTAATTTTAGGAGGTGTGTTTTCTTCTTGGATGCCACCACTTCCCTGAATCTCAAATGAATATTCCGTTTGAGAAACTTCGTCAAATTCATCAGTAGCTTGCGCCACTATTCTATACACACCCTGCGTAAATCCGGTAACGCTTATTATTCCCTCGGCAACATTACCGACTTCTTTGCCATCTTTGTACAACTTCACATTTTTGAATTTAATTTGGTCACCATCTGGTTCAACAATAGATATAGAAATCTCTGTATCACTTTTTTTCTTTATTTCAATTACAGGCTTTTGATTTTGAATTTTTATTGGAACTTCCAGTGTAGCACTTCTTCCTGACGCAGCCACAGTCATTGTCAAAACATGTTGATTAATGAAAAATTCCTTTGTAAGGTTCAACTTAGCGTTGTAATTCTTAAGTGTTATAAAATTAGTTGTTGTAGCACTTTCAAGAGAAATCCCGTCAAGTTTATATGAGTACGCATAAGTTCCTTGCGTTTTCATATTTACTGTTATTTGTTTTGAACGAACTACCTCGATTGGAGTCGTAAACTCAGTATACGTTCTACCATCATAACTAATACTGGCAAATTCTGGTTTTGGTGAATACGTACAGGATGCTAATAATAAGACAAATAGAAAGAGAAGAATTTTCAAAAGCTTAGAATCTCTCATAGATATCCCCCCGATTTTACAGTGTTTGAAAAATTATATTGTTTTGTTATAATTTAATCGTGTTGATCTAACTGTTTCAGCAAGGAGGTTATGCTATGACTTTAGAAGTCTTCTTAGATGTTGTCAAGCATGGTATACAACTCTTGTTAACTTTAATCACACCTCCATTGCTTATAAGCCTTATTGTTGGAATCCTTATAAGCATTTTTCAAGCTGCTACACAAATCCATGAACAGACATTAACCTTTGCTCCAAGGATACTTGTTGTGTTCTTAACGTTGATGTTTCTCTTTGGTTGGATGATCGAGAGTATGCTTGATTTTTTCAGAGACATAATAGAAAAGTATATGTCAATGATTTAAACTCTTGGTTCTCAGTTCAAAATGCTCTACGATTCTCCTATGGATTTCGTTAATATCATCATTACCATCTATTATAACAAAATTCTTATTGTTTTTTGCTAACTTCAAGTATGTTTCTCTGACGATTTCGAAAAACTTTGCCCCTTCTTTTTCAATGCGGTCCTTTTGGTTTTTTTCAAGTCTTTGAATAGCAATTTCAACAGGAATATCGATGAAGAAGATTAAATTTGGATATACGTTGTCTGTTGCAAAGTCGTTGAGCCGCTGGACAATTTCAACACCAAGCCCTCTTGCTCCGCCTTGGTAAGCCACACTTGAGTCAGCAAATCTATCTGCTATGACTATTTCTCCTCTCTTCAGAGCTGGTTTTATAACTTCTTCAACAAGCTGTGCTCTTGAAGCTAAGAAGAGTAAAAGCTCGCTCCTTGAATTCATGTCTTCATTTATAAGAATTTCCCGTATTTTTTCACCTAACTTTGTGCCACCCGGTTCTCGAACAGTAGTATACTTAAATCCCCTCTTCTTAATATACTCGGCAAAAAGTTGTATTTGTGTGCTCTTTCCACAAGCATCAATGCCTTCGAAAGCAATAAACATTGGCATTCCTCCTTCTGTTAAGCAAGTTTCAAAAATATTCTATCATATGGTAGAATTAAATTGAATGATTATCAAACATGTTGGGGGTAGAAATATGAGAATAGGAATTGTCGGTGCGGGCGTTGTCGGAAGCCTTATAGCAAGGGAATTATGCCGGTACGATGTTGAGGTTATCATTTTCGAAAAAGCTTCTGATGTAGGAATGGGAGTCACGAAAGCTAATTCAGCCATTGTGCATGCCGGTTATGATGATGAGCCAGGTACTGTTCGCTCCAAGTTCTGTGTTCCAGGAAATGCGATCTATTCGGAACTTTCTAAAGAATTACAATTTGACCTCAAAAGAATAGGTTCCTTGGTGCTTGCTTTCAAAGACGAAGAGCTTAAGACGCTTGAAGAGCTATACAAGCGTGGCGAGCAAAATAATGTACCTGGAATAGAGATTTGGGATAGAGATAAGATACTGGCATATGAACCAAACGTAAATCCGGAAGTTATAGCAGCACTCTGGGCACCTACAGCTGGTATTACCGAACCATGGATGGTTGCAATGGCAGCGGTAGAAAATGCCATTCAGAATGGTGCAAAGCTTTATTTGAATACAGAAATACTTGACATATCTACTGTAGACGGAAAAATAAAGAAAGTGATTACAAACATTGGAGAATTTGAAGTAGACGCTTTGGTCAATGCAGCCGGTATGTATGCGGATGAAATTGCGAAAAAAGCGGGCGCAGAATACGTGCCACTTCATCCACGTAAAGGAGAATACATTCTCTTAGACAAGCAAGAATTCGGAGGTTTTGTAAAAAGTGTACTCTTCCCGACGCCTTCAATTCTCGGAAAAGGTACACTCGTGACCCCAACCGTTGATGGTGGAATATTAGTTGGCCCAACTGCCGTGGATTTGCCACCTGAAAAAGAGTTTAGGGAAGATACCTCAACAACCTTCGAAGGCTTCGAAGCCCTAATGTCAAAAGCTTTGAGAATGACCCCTCTCATCGATTTCAGAGCCTCGATAAAAACGTTTGCTGGTTTAAGGCCAGAAAGTCCGCAAAAGGACTTTTTCATTGGTAGAACGAGCGTTTTCGGATTTTTCAACGTCATGGCTATGCGTTCTCCGGGCTTGACTGCAGCACCAGCTATAGCCAAGTACATTGTTGAGGAAATCCAAGAAGCTATGGGAGAAAATTTCACAACTAAGAAAGACTTTAACCCTTTAAGGGAAAGAATTAAGAAATACGCAGAACTTCCACCTGCTTTGTGGGACGAGGAAATACGGAAAGATCCTCTTGCTGGAAAGATGATATGTTTTTGCAATAAAGTGACTGAAAAAGAAATTCTTGAAGCTATAAAGAAAGGTGCCAAAACAATCGATGGAATAAAGTTCCGTACAAGAGCCATGTTTGGAAGTTGCCAAGGCGGATTTTGCATGCACAGAATAATGAAGATATTAGCGCGTGAATTGAATATAGATATATCAGAAATAAAACTGAGAAGTGAAAAAAGTCAAATTCTCAACGGGCGGGTGAGGGAAATATGACCGAGAAAAATATAGATGTTTTAGTCATCGGTGCAGGTGCAGCAGGTCTTGGCGCTGCGATTGGCGCAGCCCGGGAAGGAGTTAACAATGTTGTTATAGTAGAACGAGATGATAGAAGTGGTGGAATTTTAAATCAATGTATCCATAACGGGTTCGGATTGCACTATTTTAGGGAAGAGTTGACAGGACCTGAATATGCCGAGCGCATAAAAAGTATAGTCGCACAGTATCCAAATATCGATGTAAAAGTCGAACAATATGTCCATCAGATCGATCACAGAAGGAAAGAAGTCATCGTGGCTTCAACCGAAGGTATAACAATTTACAGGCCAAAGTCTTTGGTAGTTGCCACTGGTGCAAGAGAAAGACCTATGGGCGGCGTTTTGGTGCCAGGTACAAGACCTGCCGGTGTATTCACAGCTGGTGTTGCGCAAAGGTTCGTAAACTTAGAAAACAGGTTACCAGGTAAACGAGCTCTTATAGTAGGTTCTGGAGATATAGGACTGATTATGGCAAGAAGGTTGACTTTGGAAGGTGTTGAGGTTGTTGCGGTAGTAGAACGTATGCCATATCCTGGCGGTCTGGAAAGAAACATACGACAGTGCCTGAAAGATTTTGATATCCCACTTTACCTTAGCCATACAGTCGTTGGTATTTACGGCAAAGAGAGGTTAGAGGAAGTTGTGATAGCACAGTTAGACGAAAGTTTTAAGCCTATACCGGGAACTGAGAAAAAGTTTAAAGTTGATACATTAGTTCTCTCGGTTGGTCTCATTCCACAATCGACACTTTTCAAAGATTTCTTAAAAATAGACCCCTGGACTAAGGGTATAGTTACATCGAGTAGTGGAAGGTCATCTTTGAATTGGGTATTTGCAGCAGGTAATTGTACTGTCATATATGATTTAGTTGACTGGGTCACAGATGAGGGAACAATCGCTGGAAAATTTGCTGCTATGTATGCTAAGAACAATTGGGAACCAGCAAGATTTTTTGTTGAGAAAGGTACAAACGTTGGGATATTATTCCCTTCATGGTATGAAGAAGGAACGAACCTTAACCTGTATCTGAGAGTTAAAAAGCCGATTGCAGAGGGAACAATAAGAGTTAAGCAAAGAAACAACTTGCTTTACAGTAAGAAACATCTCAACCTACTCCCGAGTGAGATGGTGAGTATAAAGATTCCGGAATCCAAACTTGGTAGCGGTGACATACTCGTGGAGGTGTTAGAATGATAACTGAAGAAATGGTGTGCATAATGTGTCCACTTGGCTGTAGACTAATTGTGACAAAAGAAGACACTGGAGAAATTAAAGTAACGGGTAATAAATGTCCAAGAGGTGTTGAATACGGAAAGCAAGAAATGACAGAACCGTTGCGAATTCTAACCTCAAGTGTACTTGTTATAAACGGCGAGATTCCATTAGTTTCAGTAAAAACAACCAAACCTGTTCCAAGAAGACTGATAAATGATATTATGAAAATACTTAAACAAACGAAAGTCCAAGCACCTATCAAAGCTGGTGAAGTAATTATAGAAAACATACTTAACACGGGAGTTGATATAGTTGCAACAAGAAATGTCGAAAGAATTTGAAGAATCAGAAAGGAGTTTCCTGGATTTTCTTCCAAAACCTAATGTAAATCCAATAGAGCTCTCAACAGATACACTCGCCTACCTTGGTGATGCAATTTTTAATCTATTCATAAAAATATATACATTAAAAGACTGGAAAGTTAGAGAATTACACAAAGCAGCGAGTAAATACGTTTCAAGAGAAGGACAGAGCAGATTTCTTAAAACACTCTTGCCTTTGCTTACTGAAGAAGAACTCGATATAGTAAGAAGGGGCGTGAACAGTAAGGGAGCAAGAAAGCATGGTAATGACCGCTTTTATATGGAAAGCACAGGATTTGAAGCTCTAATTGGTTATCTTTATTTAGTTGACCAAAAGAGACTAGCCTTTCTTTTGAAGGAGGGAATAAGATGGGTAGAAGTGTGATTATCGACGGTTCAATCGTATATACGGATTCTAGTGAAATACTTAGTAACCCAGGTTTTGAAGCACTTCTGAGAGAGTATATAGACGTTTTAAAAGAAAGGAATTCTCCGCTATTAAGAACTTTAGAAGCCTTTCGAATTGGCGAAGATTATGACATTAGGCATATAGTTGAATACCTTCATTTACTCACCTTACGGAATATCCGCGAGATAACTACTATTATAAATTACGTTAATCCTGAGGATTTAGCAAAATTCGTTGAGTCTTTTTACTCTTTTTGGAGAAATAAACACAGATTTATGATGAAAAGAGAAAGCTATACGTTAGATAGTGCAAGAAAAACGAGCATTGTGTTTACTGCAGCAATGGTTGCTGAAGAATTTAAGAATTTAGTCAGAAATCTCTACAGGACAATAATGAAAAATATAATTTCAGATAATACAAATATAATACGTCAGTTGCCGAGCGGCGCACAGGTTACTTTCCTTGTAGACACATTCGAGTGCACCCAAGAAAAATTGAGACACTTTGATAACGTTCCTGTCATCTGGGGTGCTATTTTTGATCCGCCTGTTATATTCTATACTAAATCAAACAAGAGAAAAGGAACACTTCCTGTCGTTGAGAATAGAGTATTAGATAGGATAAAGTTGCCAAATAAAGAACGTGATTGGTACTTGGTGCCAATTTTAGCTGCAGAATTATTAATCTATATTTATGTCCACAAGGAATTCTTGTCACATGCCGCAGGTCTTGGAAATCTCTTTCAGTTTGCAGAGCTTATAGACATGAAGAGCAAGCAAGTTTCAGGTGTTCTAATATTCGGGTTACAACCAGAATTGATACCAGACTATAAACCAGAATGGAAAAACGGTGTGATATTCAAGGAAGAAAACACATACATTGGTGTGATTCCAGCCCTTGATGAGAATGATTATTTTGGATACATGAAAAAAACAATACTTACGCTTCACAATTTGATAAGGGTTGATCAAGGAAAACTTCCAATCCATGGTTCAATGGCGAGGATAGTTTTGAAAAATGGCAAGAGTGCAGTCGCGATGTTCGTAGGTGACAGCGGAGCTGGTAAGAGTGAAACATTAGATGCATTGAACAGATTAGAAGAAGTGGCTTATGTTGACGTTATAATCGATGACATGGGCTCTTTAGACATCGTAAATGGTAGAGTTGTAGCCTACGGAACGGAAACTGGAGCGTTCGTAAGGCTTGATGATTTACCGCCAGGATACGCTTACTACACAATGGACAGAAGTATATTTATGAATCCAGATAAGATAAATGCACGAGTTATAGTACCATTCAACAATTATAAAGAAGTGATAACGCCAACGCCAATTGATTTTTTCTTCTATGCGAACAATTACACAGAAACCGATAACGATGAGGATAGGATCGTCTTCTTTGACGATGTAGAAAAGGCACTTGAAGTATTCTCGGCTGGGCGTCGTATGTCGAAAGGTACAACTTCAGAGGAAGGAATGACAGAAAGTTACTTTGCTAATCCATTTGGCGCCGTACAAAGAAAAGAGGCACACCACAAAATTGCACAGGTATTCATGAAAAAGATGTTCGAAACCGGGGTGAAGGTTGGAGAGATTAGAACGATGCTTGGCGTTGAGGGATACGAAAAAGAAGGAACCTATCTGGCGGCTAAGAGATTGTATAAGATAATCGAGCAGATGTAGAAAGAAGACGGCGGTGAGTGACCTCACCGCCGATTTTTCAATTATCATTGTTCATTATTAGTGTTTTGATTAAAGTAATGTAGCTATCATTATCGCTTTAATTGTGTGCTTTCTGTTCTCTGCTTCATCCCAAACTCTTGATTGTTTGCCTTCTATAACTTCAAATGTTACTTCTTCGCCTTTAACAGCTGGTAAGCAGTGCATAAATATCGTTTCAGGCTTTCCTGTTTTCTTCATAAGTTCTTCGTTAACTTGATATGGCTGGAGCAATTTTCTTCTTTCTGCAGCTTTGTCTTCTTCACCCATTGAGGCCCAGACGTCCGTATAAATGACATCCGCACCTTTGACAGCCTCTTCCGGATTATCTGTAAATTCTATCTTTGCCCCACTCTCTTGAGCAAATTTCAAACATTCGTCAACCAACCACTTTTCCGGTCTGAGTGATTCCGGTGAGCAGATAACGTAGTGCATCCCCATTTTTGCTGCCCCAACCATCAAGGAATTGGCCATATTATTTCTACCATCACCCATAAAGACCATCTTGATACCCTTCAGCCTTCCGAATTCTTCCTCTACCGTCTGTAAGTCAGCTAAGACCTGTGTTGGGTGGAAAAGATCAGTCAAACCATTGTAAACCGGAACACCGGAATACTTTGCAAGAATCTCAACAGTTTCTTGTTTGAATCCTCTGAATTCAATAGCATCAACCATTCTTCCAAGGACCCTTGCTGTATCTTCAACAGACTCTTTTGCACCAAGTTGAATGTCTTGAATGGAAAGGAATATTGGATGTCCGCCTTCCTCAGCGAAAGCAGTCTCAAAAGCTAATCTTGTTCTTGTTGACCTTTTTTCAAAAATCAGAGCAAGCGTTTTTCCAACAAATCTCTGGTGTCTTATACCTGCACGGCTCTCTGCTTTGACCTGTTTGGCAATATCAAGCAAGTACCTTATTTCCTCAGGCGTGTTGTCCATTAAGGAAAGAATAGACTTGCCCTTCATATTTACTGCCATAAAATATACCTCCTTCAATTAGAAATGTTTACACCATAGGTTATGATATTATAAAAAGACATTTTTTCAACCTCAATATAACCTCGCATACTAAAGTAAAACTGTGCATAAAGAAATATAAAAAACTATCAAATTTACCTTTCAAACTAAAATGTATAACCTATTGAAAATTCAACTCCTTCAAGCTTTGTACTATCTATTAAGTACAATGAGTAAATTCCTGAATTGATAATTATGTTTCCTATGTAATATTTCGCTCCAACCCTGACGATGCTCGTGATTTTCTCAAAACCGAATTCAAAAATTGGAAATAACATACCTCCAAAACCGTATAAAGAAATCCTACCAATTTCAAGGTTAATGTCATACTTTGCCTGCCCACCTATTGCTCCAAAGTGCTTCTCGGCCACATCTGTTATATACATCAAACTGAATCCACTTGTTGTGCTCGGACCATTAACGAGATTACTAAGAGTATTAAATTCCAGCGCATAGAGCAATTGACCGGAAAAGGAGTACAATACTCCACTGTTCAGCTCAAATGCAAAACTTGTTGCAAACAAAAGGAACACGATAGCTAAAAAAACAAACTTCTTCATAACTTTACCTCCTTATTGAAAGAGATTCTCATTTTTTCAGTTCTTCCAAAAATCCAGATAATTTTCCCTCATCCAAATATGTTCTATAATAAATCTTTTCGTCGACAGTAATCTTAAGCGGCTTCTGTGTTAGAAGCGGTAGTGCGTGTTTTCTGATATTAAACTTCCCAAGTGAACTGTACAGTTTTGCCAAACTCGCATCGGTGATTATAGACTCAGGTCTTAGAATCGAAACTTGTCCCTTCAGAGAAAAATAATCAAAGATCTGCAACCCTCTCTTGCCATATGTATTAATCATTTCATCAATATTCGAAACACCTATCTTCCTTAAATAATCAGATTTTAAAGTTACCGTGTATACGTAATCAGATTTTATTTGAAGCAATCCTAAGACAGCCACCGCAAAATCTTTTGGATTTGTATTCAAAGCATCTATTTTCGATGAGTTTACGAAAAGAGTTGCCGGTATGTCTATGATATCAACGACCCTTTTGTTGCCATCGACTATGACCAAACTATTGTTTGCTTCGACGATCTTGGATATGTCAGTTGACAAATCTGGTAAATAAAAATAGTACGCTGAAATCTTCGTTAAATCGAATTCAGGTGAGTTCCGAATGGCTGCAATTTTTACTCCAAAATAGAGTCCAATAATAACAAGCAGTATCCCAAAAACAATGATAGTAGGTTTTACCCAGTTTACCTCACGTTCTTTCCTTCTTCCAATGTAGGTCTTTTTGCCACCAGTTCTCATGAGTTTCCTCCTTCCACCAAGTTATTCCATGTCTCTAAGGTATATGGTAGCACGTAAAGGTTGTAGTTAACAGCATAGACAATCTTATTGCGGATTACTTCTTTGTAGGCGATTTCCATATCATAAAATGCAAGTTCTCTTAACTGATTCACTTTGTCGTACACTCTTGTAAATTCAAGCGAGTCAGCCAGTGCGAGCATTTTAGAATACGTTCCAAAATTCGGATGCCCTGAGGTGTGGTATGCTACTCCTAAGAGTACATCTTCATCGGTAATTCCATACTTGCTCTTGATAAATTCCGCGGCTACAAGACCGTGTAACAAAATTGGTTTCTTCTGATGTAACTCAGTTATTTGAATATTGTAAGCTCTTGCCATTCTCATGAGCGTTGTGGCTTCAACATCTCTAAAAACATCATGTGCAAGTGCCATTATCTCAAGAATCTTTGAGTCTACGTTGTACCTTTTAGATAGCCTACGACAAAAATCTACAACTCCGTCCACATGTGGCTTGCGTTCCGGAAGAACGAGTTTACTCACCAAATTTCCTAAGTCTTTAATTACTAACTCCAAATCCATATCATACCTCCACAAGCCTAAGGAATCACTATACTTAAAAATGGTGAAAATCATATGAAAAATCCTCTATCGTATGGATACTTTCAATGAAATACTCTATATTGTCAAACTTCGATTCTGCGTCTTTTTCGTAGAGAGTGGCAAAGGCAATACCAATCATAATATAATCTTTTGAATCCTGCCTTCCAGCTTCAATTGCCGAAACTTCAAATCTCTTCTTCAATTCGTTCACGATACCACGCACTATGCTTCTTTTCTCTTTTAGAGAATTGACCCCAAACAGCCTTATGAGTATTGTGCCATATCCAACTACCATATCGAATGCCCCTATGAATATTCTCTTACTCCAGTTCTTCTATTACGATATTTTCGTTTGTGTAAATACATATTTCTCCTGCAACTTTCATCGATTCTTCGACAATTTTGCGAGCATCAAAGTCAGTGTTGCGAATCAAAACGCGAGCCGCTGCAAGTGCGTAGGGTCCTCCAGAACCTATAGCAGCTATATCTTCATCAGGTTGGATTACTTCACCTGTTCCGGATATTACTAAAAGATGTTCCTTGTCTGCAACAATTAACAGTGCTTCCAACCTTCTGAGCGCCCTATCCATTCTCCAATCCTTCGCCAGTTCTATCGCAGCTTTGAGTAAATTTCCATTCCACTCTCTATATTTCGTTTCGAATCTTTCCAATAAAGTCATGGCATCGGCAACTGCACCTGCAAATCCAGCCAAAACCTTTCCATCACCAATTTTTCTAACCTTTCTGGCACTCGCCTTCATAACTGTATTTCCGTATGTCACCTGGCCATCCGAAGCCATAACTACCTTTCCATTTCTCCTAACCGCAAGTACGGTGGTTGATCTCCACAATTTCTCATTCTTCTCGAATTTTTCTCTATCCATCCTATGCTATTCCTCCCTCCACAACCGTCAGGTTCATTTAGTTTATTTCTTTATCGCCGCTTTTTTGATGCGATTCATTATAGAAAAGAATAAACCCTCTTCTGGGAACTTCTCTATAACAGCATCGGAATAAGGACTCTTGTCTATAAACCTCAGACTTTTATATAAATTTTGCGCAATCGTATATGGCTTTTTAAACTGACCTATAATATAAACATTTTCAGCATCCTTAAGTAGCGAATCCTTAGTTTCTTCTGTACACAATATCAGTGTGTTTGTATTAATGAAATCCTTTAGCGCGTTACTTTCTAAGATTCTTAGCGGCTTATCTGGAGCGTAGTGCCTGTATTTCATTCCAGGAGCAAGTGGTTTGTTGATTTCCATATTTGTTTTGTGATATTCAACTCCACCAAATTCTTTGAATATCTCGTTCAGTTCTTCAAGTGTTATAGGACCCGGACGGAGTACAACAGGCTTTTCACGAGTGAGGTCAACAATCGTTGACTCTATTCCAAACGCACTTGGTCCTGCGTCGATGATACATTCTATTAAACCTTTCAAATCTTCAATGACACTCTGAGCATCTGTTGGACTCGGTCTTCCTGATAAATTAGCACTCGGTGCAGCGATTGGTCCAGAACAATCTATCAATCTCTGCGCAACAGGATGTGCTGGAATTCGTATCCCAACTGTATCAAGTCCAGCAGTAACTTCAGCCGGAATGACATCTTTTTTTCTCAAGACGAATGTTATAGGTCCAGGTGAAAGTTTCTTAATTACTGGTACAAATTTCTCATCTAAATATGCAAAATTGGTGATCTGTTCGATTGAAGAGAGATGGACTATCAAGGGATTATCTTGAGGTCTGCCTTTAACTTCAAATATTTTCTTCACCGCTTCAGGATTAGTCGCGACTGCACCTAATCCGTAAACGGTCTCCGTTGGAAATGCGACAAGCCCTCCGCTTCTCAGCACTTCACACGCCACATCTATAGAATCTGAGTACGGGTCTTTAACAACAACTATCTTTGTCTCCACTGTCGTTACCACCTTCCGTGAGCTTTCTCATTGTAGAGTTCTAAGAAAACAGTTTCGTAACGCTTTAATATATATTTGTTCTTTGTGCTCCACATCATCTCAACATTTCTGTGAAATCCACTTTCTGTATAATTTGTTGAGCCAGTAATAAGAAGAGAATCAACAATTATAAACTTATGATGCAACATTCGACTACTTACGATTACAGAATTGTGCGGCTTGTATTTTAACAAAGGACTTGATAAAAACCATTTATCCGTAACTAATCTAACATCTACCCCTGTACTTTCTTTGTATTTTAGTGAAGCAAGCAGATTTGAATCAGTAAACGCATAAGCACATATCCAGACCCTTTTCTTTGCATTTTGAATAGTTTTTAATACAAATTCTTCTGTCTTATCAACAGGAGATACTTGAAAGTCCTTGACTTTAACAATTGTACCATAATCCCAAGCTTTTAGGAAGAACTCTTTAAATCTCTCAACGTACTGAACTGAAAAGAATATCATGTCATTTAAGCCACTTTCTAAACCACTTTTGCTGAAATTTGCTGATCCGAAAACCACACCATTGTCGTTAACCATGAATTTTACATGGTGGAGTCCTTTTGAGATATCAATCTTCGAATTAATATTTGTAACTGGCTTCTCAGTGAGAACTCTCACGTCTATACCATTCTTTTGAAGACTTATCAACGCGTTTAGTATTTCAGGATGTGAAACATCGAGAGAAGAGACGTAAAGGAAGGAATTAGAACCGCACATAAATTGTAAAATCGTATCTGTTAACGGACCATACTCTGTAAAGCCCACTTTGTAGTCAGACTTTACAGACAGTATCTTGAAAAAGAATATGGTACATATTGGAGCTACTATGCTAAGAATTACTACGTAGGGTATGATTTTGTATCGTGCAAAATTACCTTTCATATACTTAATCTTCTTACACCCCTACAGATAGTCGTTTCCTGTTGAGTACAACAATTAGAGCAAAAAAGAAAATATAGAGAGTTGGAACAAGCAGATGATTTTGAAATGCTTCAAAGCCGTCTACCTTTCTCAGTGCATCAACAGTGTAAGTGATTGGTAAAAATTGAGCTATTGATCTGACTATATGGTTGGCTTGTTTGAGCGGGAAATAAAAGCCTCCAACAAACATCTGGACTTGAAAAAATATCTGCTCAAATATGAAAAGCCTTGAAGTATTCTTAGATACGGTCAAGATTGCCATTGCCATAGAAATCATGACGGCGGATGCCATAGAAACATGAATCAGCATCGTCGGGACGTATCTCATAACTTGCACACCTTTCAGTTGCGCAACAAAACTCAGGACTATCAAACCAATCACAAGGACAATCATACAAATTAGACCGATTAGTGTGTAAAGAGTTATAAGACTCGTCGGAGTTAAATATAACCTTTTAACAATTCCTCTGCGATGCGTATAAGTTAATATATCCAAGAAGCCAAACAAGAAAGCCGATAGAATCGCCATCCCTATAACGCCCGGATAGATAAAATAGTTGTAATTGAATTGTGTAGCATTCAGCTTATGGACGGCATACTCAATTCTTTCTGAACCTCCGATTGAACTGAATACTCCATTTAAAATGTCAGCCGCGATCTGCGATTCCTGCCTTACAGGTACGTAGTATATTTCTATATCCAATTTTCTCATCAATCTTGTGTTTCTCAACAGATTAGCTAACCCGAATCTTGAGTCAAAATCTTTTGGTAACACTACAAAAGCGTTTATCTTCCCATTCTTAAGTTCTTCCTTGAGAACTTCTATATTTGAATTTTCTACAAATTCAGCTTCGAATTGCTTTATAGACGTAAAAACATCTTTCAGTATTTCGCTTTTCCCAAGTATTTTAACCTTAAGACTTATATTTTCCCCGACATTTCCAAAAATCGAGGTCAGTATTAAGAATAATAGTGTTGGAAACAAGACCAACCAAAAAACACTCTCTTTTGACCTTATGAAAAGTTCCTTAAATAGTGCGCTAAAAATCTCAAAAATATGTGCCAAATTATACACATTATCAACCCGCTTTCTTGATTATTAAAAAGAACAAAATCAATGTCGTCAGTCAATCTTTCTACCCGTCAATTTCAAGAAGACATCCTCCAAGGTTGGTTGTCTCACAACGAAGTCATGAATATCGTATTCAAGCAGTTTTTCCAAAATTGGAACAATGTTTATTGCCGAAATATATACATATTCACCTGAGATTATTACATTTTCAAATTCCTCAAGCTTCAGGCCTTCCAAATTTTGTTTCCTAACTTCGACAACCGAATGGAGTCCAGAGGAGGTTATAAGCTCTTGTGGTGTCCCGTGTGCGATTATCTTTCCGTGGTCCATTATGTAGACCCTATCGGAAAGTTGATGTGCTTCTTCCATATAATGTGTTGTAAGTATTATAGTTTTACCTTTTTGCCTGTAGTGTCTTATTATGTCCCATAAGTGCCGACGTATGTGCGGGTCCAATCCAACAGTCGGTTCATCTAAAAAAACTATCTCCGGATCATTGACAAACGCGAGAGCAAGTGCCAATCGTTGCTTCTGACCCCCTGACAAATTCTTAACTCTTGACTTAAGTTTTTCGTTCAGTTCGAATATTTCAATGATTTCCCCAAGATCAACTTTCTTCTTGTACAAAGCTGAGTACATGCGGAGCGTTTCCAGAACCGTTAACTCCTCAAAGAAGAAGTTTTCTTGAAGACAAACCCCTATCAATTCTTTAAACTCCTTTGTGCCGCGGAAAGGTCTATTAAAATAAAATATCTCCCCCCCATCAGGTTTTCTCAAACCCTCGAGTATCTCAACTGTAGTTGTTTTCCCAGCGCCATTTGGTCCGAGGATCGATATTACTTCCCCTTTACGGAGCTCTATTGACACACCGTCGACCGCCCTAACTCCTGGATAATACTTTTTTAAATTCTTTGCACTTAATATAATTTCGCTCAAAGCGTATCACCACCATGGAATATTAATAATTCAGAACAGATTTACCTTTGTTTGAGGTGTAACTTAATGCTATAACTTCCAACGATAAATCCTAAGAGAGTGAAAGAGGTGACTAAAATAAAAAATGCTGTATTGCTAAGCACGTCTATGTCGTATACTTTTTGGAACAGCATGTGAACGTACCGAGGCGTTGTGATGTAAGATACTATTCGGTATGATTTTGGCATAAACTCGATCGGAAAGTAAACCCCAGAAAAGAATATGAAGAGAGTGTAAAGAAGCTGTGCTACGCCTTTTGCAGCCTTTCGAAATGATAAGCCAATCAAGGCTCCAAGGGCTAGATTGAGTAGAACTGACGAGATGACAACTAAGATGTAAATTGGAACTCTCGATGGTGGGATAACAATATCTGCTTTAAAGAGAATTTTGGATGTAAGAATCACAAGAAAAGAAGAGATCAGACCAGTGATAATGTTTGCACCAACCGAGCTGATAAGCAAGTTCGAAGCACTGATCGGAGTAGTTGCCAATCTCTTAAAAAGTCCATATCTGACATAGTCCGTATATATATTTACACCAGCATTCAGACCAACTGAAAGCAGAGAAATGGAAATCACACCTATCATTATGTACTCGAGATCCGAAAGATTCTTGCCGATCGTTATTTGATGAGCTTTCACATTAATAATAGACGTTCGATTGGCTGAAGCGTACTTGAGTTTGAAAGCTTCCAAATCATAACTGTTTTCAAATAGCGCAGACTTGATGTAGACATCTATCTTTCCTTCTCTTGCGACTACAATCGCATCGAATGAACTCTTCTCAATCTCATCGTTGTCCGGTATGTTTTCTAACTCCTGCCACCCAGCTGCTTCAAAAGAAAGCGGCCTGTCGGAAAAATACCCAACAGACAGACCGCTCTCTTGTTTGCCAAAAACTGCTCCAAATAGTATTATGAAAACAACAGGAAGAAGTATGTTCATAAAAAACAGAAATTTATTTCTAAAGTTTACAACGAGAAATGAGTAGAATACCATGATACACCTCATAAAACATTAGGTTTGTCTTATATAAACTTAGAAAACTTTAGTGAGTATGCAAAAACAGATACGCACCTAATCCCACAATGGCCAAACCTATTATTACAAGCCAAGTCCTAAGCGTTTCATTTTCCTTCCTGAGTTCTTCCAATTTATCTTCCATTTTCTTATTATTCTCGTTCAGCAGATTTAGTGTAGAATCTATCCTTTCACCCAATCCTTTTTCACTTTCGTTCAGTAATCCTTTAACAGTTTCTATTTTCTTCTCAAGTGCCCCAGTTAATTCATACAGTTTTGTTTCAGTGAGCATGATTTTTGTGGTAAGATCCTGTTCCAGCCACTTCATGTCTTCGTCATAATCTCTTTTGGTAGTGTTGATCTGCTCTAATTGTTTTTCTAAGTCTTCAATTCTCATAAGCATGGCTCCGTAGTTATTCTCAAGCTCCAAATTCTTGTTTTCGAGATTCTTAATTTCTGAGGCTAAAGCGTCTAACTTTCCACTTACATTTTTGTTTTCGTTCTCTATCTGAATATTCTTATCACCAAGCTCTTCAATTCTTCTGTTTTGTTCCCGCATCTGGTTTGAGATAGCTTCTAAATCACTGGTTAATCTATTTTGAGTTTCTTTAATAAGTGATAGATCAACACTCATGTCAATAAATTTCTTTTCAAGATTTTGAGTCCGATTTTCTATCTGAGATATCTTGCTTTCTATTTCTTCAACGTCATTTTGTATACCTTTTAGGTTATCTGCCAATTCAGAAACAGCAGCAGCGATATTGTTTACTGTGTCATTTAAAATCTCGTCACGGTTTTCGAGTGCACTGATCTTTTGTTCAATATTCTCAACGTAACTTGTGATCTCTTCAAGTTTATTCTGAATATTCCCTGAAACACCCTTTATGTAAGCTATGTCTTTTTCAAACATATCTCTCGTAACGTATTTTTCCAGCATCTCATCCAGTTGCTCAGTGGGAAGAACTGTCGGCTTTGTCTGTATCTGACTAGAAGAAATCTTTTCAATCTTTTCCATAAGACCGATGTAAATTTTATTAAGATTGTTGATTTCTTCCTCCAATGTTTTCATTTTTACTCTTAGTTCGCCCGTATCTGAATTCAAACCCTTTACCTGCCCGGTAAGGATTTTAACATCTTCTGTAATTTTTGCCTGATTTTGTTCAATTTTAGCAACCTCTTTTTCAATATTCTCCAATTCAGGTACTTTCTGTGCAGAAGCTTCGTCTCTTTTCTCAGTCGTTTCTGGTTTTATTTCAGACTGTGTTTTCTGGGCCTCTAAGGTTTCTACCCTTTTCGTCAAAACCTTTACCTCATCTTGCAGATTAAGAGTTAGTGAGAGTACCTTTTGGATATTTTGATTAACGGAATTGAGCTGCGTTGTGGTTACCCTTTTTTGGAGCTCATCGCTAAGTTTGCTTAGTTTATCTTTCAAATCAGCAATATCAGAAGCAAGAGATTGATAGTCTACGGAATTCGAAAGCTTCTCAACTTTCTCGGCTATGCTTGAAACATTCTTTGTGAGAGATGAATAGGAAATGGTCAATTCATCTACCTTTACAGAGAGATTATCAATCATCTGGTTTTTCTGTTGAATCTGTTTGGAAATCTGTGCAATTTGTTCGCTATCTAAAGAACTCGCATTTAACTCTCCCAAAAGCTCTTTGAGCGTTTTAACTTCAGCTTTCAACAACTCGACCTCTGATCTCGTTACATAGTTGCCCATAGTTGATATGCTCTTCTCTATATCTGAAATCTTCAAACTTAAGGAATCAACCTTAGTTTCGAGCTCTACCAATTTCCTTGTCGATTTCATAAGTGCTGTTAGCTCCGCACTCTCAAGAATTTTCTGTTTAATTATCTCTACAGATTCTGCCAACATCGTTGTATCAGTGCCGTCAGAAATAAGACCATTCTTATCTACTGCTTCTGAAAGAGTTTGAATACTTGCTTTCAATTGTTCAACTTGTACTTTAACTTCTTGATCGTAAGTTTCCATCTGTGACAATTTAGCACCTAATTCATCAACTTTGGACAGCAGCATATTTAATTTATCCTTTGAGAGAGTTGCTTCAGTCTTCATAGAAGCTATTTCATTTAGCAACCCTTGGATAGTTCTGAGCATTTCCTCAATTTCCGTCTCATCAATCTTGGTTTTACTGTCAGCTTGGATAGTTTCTTTTTGTGCTTTAACCTCTGACAATGAGCTCTCAATTTCAGAAACCTTTTTGTTAAGATATTCTATCTCAGTCTTCAATTCCTGAACCATCGTTAGTTGCTTCTGAAGATATTCTATCTTCAATTTAAGCGCATCAATATCTTCACTTCTGTCCTTTTCAGAGACTGGCTGCAAATTCTTGTTTCCCGCTCCAGCAACACTTTGCTTCAAAGACTCTATTTCTTGATTTACTTTCAATTCTAATTCAGAAATCTTATCAGACAATTGAAATACGGTTTCTGAAACTTTCTTTGATGATGATTCTAGTTCTTTGAGTTTAAGGTCTAGAACGTTGTACTTAGAATTTAGTTCACTAAGTGCATTTCGCAAAGCTTCGTAATCTTGTTTAACGCTTGAAAATCTGCTATCTACTGAAGATTTTACATCTGTAATCTCTGACGATAATGAGGAAAGATTCTCGGTGAGCAGCTTCATATCTTTTGTAAGGAGGGCGAGCGAAGTCTTTATATCAGAAATTTCTTTGTTTATATCCGAGTTTGTCTTTTCTTGACTTTTCTGCACTTCAATAAGAACCTTTTGTTGAGACATTTGAGTTTCTGAAGATAATTTTTCTTGAATTGATGTTATTTTCTCATCGATGCTTTTAATGTTTGTCTCAAATGCAGTGTATAACCTATAAATCAGTACGACAACCTGAAATCTCGTAACAACTTCGTTCCCCCTAAAAGTTCCATCAGGAAAACCGGTGATAATTCCAAGGTCTGACATTTTTTCCACAGCTTCGTAAGCCCAGTGAGATTCTGGTACATCTTTGTATTGAGCAAACCCAGTCAGGCTTAGGAATATCAAGCACAGAAAAAGAAAAATCTTCTTTTTCATAACCCTTCCCCCTTTGAATTTTTCCCTAACAATTATACCAGCTTTTTATTCGTTTTAATCCAAGAAATATTTTTTTAGAAACTCATATGAACTTTTGTCTAAAGTTGTAAAATCTTGCTCCTTGACACGCTGTGCATTCTTCTTACCAATTCCGGGAAGGCAGAGAAGCTCCTCCATTGTCAGTTCTGAAAAATTGACTTTTCTTACACCCGTCAAAGATCTTTGTCCGTAATCTACAACAACTATGTCTGTTGGAACACTAAATTGGGCAGGAACACCGACGAGGATCGGATAAGTTCCAAGCTGTCTACCAAATGTTATCCGACCTTCTTGAAATTCAGGAATCACCTCTTTAAGGATCGTACCTTGTGGAAAAACCCTCTTTAGCATATGATTATCAATGTCTCTTCGAATAATAAATTTATAGTGTTCAAAGAACTGCTTGTTAGGTTTCAGCGTCTTTCTTTTCGCTAAATGCCATATAGGAGTTCCTGGAAAGATCATTAACTGACGAAGATTTATCCTCCTAAGCAGATACCCTGAATTTAGGTAGTCCAACAGTTTTCTGTAATTTAACTCGTATGTCTTCTTAGTCTCTCCGAATAGTCCAAAAATAAGGTTAATGCCAGGAAGCAATTTTGGAACGCCAGTGGCATCTCTTACTGCACCGATTTCGTTAACAACTCTGACAGCTGTATCAATATCTTGTACATCTCCGTCTATGTTATTCTTTTTCCTGACTATCGGATCAAAACTTTCAACGCCAAAAGATAAGATATCTCCTGAGGTATTGTACTTCACTATAATTTCAAGGATATCAGCTGACTTGGGCAAATTCTTAGATATGTAAGCTGGATTGGCATTATCGGTATGTAAAACCTTCAAATCGGGGCATTTTTCTCTTATGCCTTTGTAAAGTTCTTCAACGGCCAAGGGGTTTATGTTATTATCGTTAAAGTCGCTACCATAGGCTATTATATTCGCACTTCTGCCAAGCCGGAAAGCTCTCACTCCAGACTTGTAAAGGCTTTCTATTTCATCAATTATATCTTTAACAGGACGTGAGAAGAACTTAGGATGTAACAAGGGTTCTGTGCAAAATGTGCAGTAAGTTCTTCTCTCACAACCCAAAGATACTTCGATTTCAGCTATTATATTTGGGAACCTCGGGTGTTTCTGCACAATTTCTGAACCACTTATTGAGGTAGAGCGTATAGCATCAATATAAGGCTTCTCTAAATACTCTGAAATCCATCTTCCTATATCATCCACTGTCTCTTCAACTTCTATGTTGTTGGAAATATCCTTTGCTAGACTTCCACCTCTGTTTGAGAAAGCTTTGGCCAATGCTCCCATTAAGATTCGGTAAGAGTTCTTGCAGTTGCTAAATATTTTTTGAACTTCAAACGGATTTATAGGTGTTCCACCCACATACTTTCCCGGAACAGTTAGACCACCGACTATAACAACAACATCATAAACAGAAAAAACGTGCCATAGGCTTTTGGCACGTATTTCATCAATTGTGTAATAATCAACCTCATAACCTTTTAGAATGAAAGCTCCTGAAACGTATCTTACATAAGTGCTTACGTAAGGCGGTACTCCAAGAACAGCAGGTTCGTCAACATAACCGTCAATTACCACGCAACGCATTCTTAATCTCCTTCTGCGTTTTTTCAGTTGCTTTTAATATTTTCAAATAGTATGATCCTATTTTGAAATCACCACTTGTTTTGTTTATTTCCATTTCGAGGGGTTTTCCTTCTTTATCATAGCCGGAAATCCTTATATATCCTTTACCTTCTGACACGGAAGCCCATAAAAAGATATTATTCAAGTTATATACTTCCTCTGGTAAATTAGGGTTTTCAACAAGTGTAAATTTTGATAAAATACTTTTCATATCAAACTGCTTTGGGAGTTTGTTTATATACATCGTTGTTGAAACGTCTCCAACTTTCCTAAAAATACGAATTATCTCTCCTGAAACGACGAAAATTTCTAAAGAAAAGGTATCTTCCGAAAATTTATATACGCCATCAACAGAGATATCTAATTTCTTAGACCTGACATACTCGTATGCTATATCCGCGAGATCTCTTATCTGAAAAGTCCGTGTTAAATTGTTGGTGTTTCCTATATAGTATTTGTCTTTCACCCTTACCCATGTAAAACTTTCGGGACTCGTCACGAAAACAACCTTTATATCCCCGCTTTCATAAACCTCTTCACTTCTAAACATAGTGCCGGATTTGGTCGTCTCATAAACCATTCTGACATAATAGCCTTCTGAGAAATTGAAACTCGGCACAAGCAATAAAATTATAAATATAGCGAATACAAAGAATCTTCTTGTATGTCTTATCATCTTTCTGCCTCGCTTTTTGGAATTTCTACCTTTTTACCACCCACCGTCGCTTGCAATTGCAGTATATCTGATTATTTTGAAAACATCATTTTCTTCGTTCTCAACATTAGAGTGCTCTAAGGAAGCATCTTCCGAAGCTGGTATAACGCTTGGATTATCATTTTCCGTAAATAATTTAAAGGTCTCTGCTGCTTTGTGAAACATCAGTGTAAAACTGTTAGTATAGCTTCCAGGCTTAATGTATTCGAAACCAGCGAAAAGTATTGAAATAATTATCAAAATAGCAATACCGTATCTATAAATTAGGCTTCTGACTTTTCTTCGCTTTATCTTCAAAATGATTTTCTCTTCCATAATCGGCCCAGGTTTGTAAGAATACTCGCTTAACACCAATTTCAAATACTTTCTTTCCCCGGAGAATTCTTTTGGATCACTCATTATACTCATTTAAAGACTCCTCCTTAAGTGCCGTCCTTAACTCTTTTTTTATGTAGTGAAGTCTGCTTTTCACGGTTCCTTCAGGTTTATCAATTATTTTTCCTATTTCAGAATATGTTAACCCATCAACCTCTTTCATGTAGAGAATCATTCTATCAGTTGGTGAAAGCCTCTCAATTGCTTTTCTAAGCTTTTCGTAAGAAAATTCATTAGCCACGTTTTCCTGAATATCTTCGTCGGTGCTGTACTGAGTTTGATATTCGTCGCTATCGTTGGTCTCAGACAAATCAATCAAAACATCTCTACCCTTGTACTTTTTATAGTGATCTCTACAAACGTTAATAGCAATTTTGTATATCCAAGTTGAAAGCCTTGACTCGCCCCTGAATTTTTTGATGTTTTTATAAATCTTCAAAAATACCTCTTGAATCACATCGTCTACATCGTCTGACCCCATAAAACTTTTAGCTAAGGCTCCTATCTTTGAAGCATACGTTTTATAGAGGAACCTGTATGCATTTTCATCGCCTTTCCTAAGAGCCTTGATTAATCTATCTTCCGAACACCAATTATTTTGACTAACGTTTTCATCAAATCGTTCATTTTGCGAATTAATATCCATTCTTGAAGAGTTGTTAGAAGATTCCAATCTTTTCGCCCCCTACCTGCTCTCTAAAAGAACGAGCATTCCTTAGAGCTTGTCCTCTGTAACAATTGTTGAAAAACACAAGGGCTTTCTTTACATTTGGTAAAAGTATACTCTTTGAAATCTCATCAAGCTCGTCTTCTGTATAGTAATAATCATATCTTGTTTTTTCATCAGCAGTGAACCAACTTTTCTTACGTCCGTGAAGCCTAACGTATATTTCTTCGTCCTCACTGTTGTAATACGTATTAAATGGGTACAATCCTGAAATCTTCGGTAAGTCGACGATAACAATACTTACGTTTGGTGAATACTCTTTAATAAATTCAACTACATCCTCTTTATAAGACCAACTCAAATGTCGAAATTCTATAAACACCTTTGAGTCTTTAAAGCACTCAGCAATCCTTTTTAGAAAAGTAATATTTTCATCCGAATACTTAAATGTATAGGGAAACTGTGCAAGATAACCAGCAAGTTTGCCTTCATCGAATACTATATGGGTGTTTTTGAGGAAATTGGCAATATTCTCAAGATTGCCTTCATGTGTTATTGAGCCGTGTATCTTTAGCGCAAATTTAAAACCTGTAGGTGCCCTCCTTAAAAGAGAAACTATAGACTTATAAGACGGCATCTGATAGAAAGTATAATTTATCTCAACTGCGTTGAAACCATAGTGCTGACAATAATACGTAAACATCTCCGAACTCTTGATGCTTTCTGGATAAACCGTACCGATCCAATCAGAAAATGAAAAACCACTCGTTCCTATATACCATTTCAAAGTATTTCTTTCATTCACAAAATCCCTTCTTCTCAAACTTCCAAGTTTCAGTAGAATTATCTAACACGCCAAAATTCTGCAAGGTGTGGAGGGATATCTTTGACAAAATCTCTTTCTATCTTATCGTAACTGATATAATTTCCTCTTGATAGAACAGAATGAGTTATATACAGCACATCCTTCGCCCGAGTTATCGCAACATAAAAAAGTCTTTCCTCTTCATCCAGCGAATTATCTTTTAAAGCCAAGAAATGTGGAAAATCTCCCGGATTTACTCCAATAACGAATACCACTTTCCATTCAAGCCCCTTTGCTTGATGTACAGTCGTCAATGTAACTTTTCCACTATCTTCATCATTTTCAATTGTTATGCCCCGTGCATCTGAAACAATTAATTCACTGAGCAAAGCTTCTGTAGTTTCATAAAAACTCGCCATCTCGATGAGCCTTTCTATATCTTCTTCTCTATCTCTAAAGTCTTGGTAATGGACTTCTAAGACATATTTGTAAAAATTCTCGTAAAAAGTTCTAATCTGTTCTTTAGGTGACTTTCCAAGTGATTCGGTAAGTACATTCTTAAGTGATTTGATGTTTTCACTCTTAACATCTACATTTAAAAATGTACCTATTGGGTCTTCAGTTGATGTTATTTCGCTAATAATTTTCTCAGCTCTAACATTCCCAACATTATCCAACAGCTTTAGTATTCTCATCCACGAAATCGTCTCATACGGGTTCTCCAATATTTTCAGAAACGCAATAACATCCTTAGCATGTGCGGTTTCTGTGAACCTTAAACCAGAGAGAATTTTGAAAGGAATATTCTTCTTTGCAAGTTCTATCTGTAATTCTAAGGAATGGGAATGTGCTCTGTATATAACTGCTATGTCACTGTAACTTGCACCATTTTCGACATGCTCAATGATTCTTTGCGTAACAAAATGTGCCTCGTCAAAGTGGTCATAGGTATTCACAACAATAGGTTTTTGAACACTACTTCTGACTGCGCGCAAACGTTTCGGAACAGCTGAGCGCGGAATCATCGCGTTAACCAAATCAACAATCTTATCCGCACTTCTATAATTCGTCTGTATCTTGAAAATCCTCGCGTCTTTCATTAACTCACTAACGTTTTCAAACCTTGCTCCTCTAAAAGAATAAATACTCTGGGCATCGTCTGCCACCACAAAAAGGTTTCCGTGAACCTGACTGAGTAATTCAACGATCCTTAACTGAAGTATGTTAGTATCTTGAAATTCATCAACTAAAACCCATCTGAATTGTGAGGAAATCCGCTCTCGTATGTCTGGGTGTTCCTCAAGTAATCGTAACATTTTCAAGAGTAGGTCGTCGTAGTCAAGCACGTTCTGTTTCTCTTTCTCCAAGATATATTCCTGAAATATCTTTTCGATTATATCGACAACATTAATCCATCTTCTTGCCTTTTTGAGGAGGACCTCATACGGAGTCTGCATAGTGTTCACCATATAAGAGTACAATGAGTGCAGTTCGTTGTGTGTTGGTAAGGCTTTACCCATTTGCTTCGACGTGACAAAACGGCTTCTTGCTAATTTCATCAAATCCGTGGCATCTTCTTCATCAAGTATGGTGAAATTTGGTTTTATCCCCATAACCCACCCATACTTTCTCAACAAGGCGTTGCAAACGTGGTGAAATGTACCAGCCATCATGCCATCAAGATTTTTCCCAGCAACCTTTTGAGCGCGTTCTATCATTTCCTTAGCAGCCGCCCGCGTGAATGTAACAAGAAGTATCTCAGAAGGTTTAATCCCGTTCAAAAGCAAATGGGCTATCTTGTAAGTTATTACCTTGGTTTTGCCACTGCCCGGACCAGCTATTACTATCACCTTTCCAGAAGAATTTATTACTGCTTCTCTTTGCTCGGCATCTAATTCATTAATTATGTTGTCATGAATTGTTAGCTTTTCAGCTCTTTCAAGTCTGTATTCTTTAACATCCTTTTCTCTGTGCATGTTTATCTTACCCCTTATTATGGATTTCGGAAAATCAAAAGAGCTTAGATAAAAATTTTCCAACAGTCTTGAACGGTACATTCATTCCAAGCTTCACGTTAGGTCTGTTATCTCCGTGAAAATCACTACCTGCAGTTATTAACAAATCGTATTTCTTCGCTATGCTGAGAAGTTCCTCCGTCTGCTTCGGCAAATGAGTCGAATAGTACGCCTCTATGCCGTCTAAGCCTTTTGATATGAGGTAACGAATGAAGCTTTCGAGGTTTTCTACGCCGTCAGCTATAGGATAAGGTAGTCCATCCTTCAGAACTTGGTAGGGGTGTGCCAATATTGCAATACCACCTGCTTCCTTGATTAATTCTATAGCTTCTTGTGGTTTTAAACGTTTCTTTTCAACAAAAAGAGGTCCGCCATCTTTCAAATAGTTTCTAAAAGCCTCGTCAATAGTCTGCACGTACCCTTTTTCAACCATCAACCTTGCAAAATGCGGTCTTCCTATAGCTTTACCTTTCGCTATTTTCTTTATTTCTTCCATAGTTGCTTTAAACCCGAACTGATTCATTTTTTCCAAGATAATCTCATTTCTTTTGTTTCTATATTCAATAAGTTCGTTTAGCACGTGTGCTACTCTAAGTGAATCCTTAATATTGTACCCGAGTATGTGCAAACTGTCCGTAGGATAATCAGCACTTATTTCAACGCCTTTTATAACGGTTATGTCCGTTTCTTCTACTACAGAATCGAGTTCGTCAAAGCCAGAAATTGTATCATGATCAGTTATTGCCAACACTTCTAAACCTATCGTTTGTGCTTTTTGTATCAGTTCTTTCGGCTTGAGTGTACCATCAGAAGCTGTTGTATGAGTGTGAAGATCCAAAACCAATTGAATCACCTCCGATTTTTCGTGTTAATTATACCATATTTTGTGATATACTTAATATAAGTAACTGATAGCGAGAACGCACATGGAGGGATGCAAATTGAACAGAGAAGAAGCTTTAATACTCTTGAGAACGCACGTTTCAAACAAAAATCTTATAAATCATTGTCTTGCGTGCGAAGCTATCATGAGAAAATTGGCAAAGCACTTTGGTGAAGACGAAGAGGTATGGGGACTTGCGGGCTTACTCCACGATCTTGATTACGACTATACAAAAGACAAACCAGAAGAGCATGGGCTCAAAAGTGTAGAGATTCTTAATGGGAAGGTTTGCGATGAAATAAAAAACGCTATACTAGCTCACTGCGAGAAGAAAACGCCCGAGACAACTATGGAAAAGGCACTTTATGCGGTGGATCCAACAAGTGGATTCATAGTAGCCGCGGCTTTAATAAGACCTGAAAAAAAGCTCGAGGTTGTAGATGTTCCTTTCTTACTTAATAGGTTTAAAGAGAAGGGATTTGCAAAAGGTGCAAACAGAGAGCAGATGAAATCTTGCGAAAACATAGGGCTTAGCTTAGAGGAATTTTACACATTAGCACTCGAAGCGATGAAAGAAATATCAGATAAGATAGGTCTGTAAAAAGAGGTGTAACATGAATTTTGTACCTTGGATTATCTCTTTTTCAGCTGTTTTTGTTGATAACGTTTTTAGAGATTATTTTAGTATAACTCCCTTGTATTTCTTGTTTGAGTCAGTTGTGGAGGAAAAGCCAACTTTGAAAATTGCAAGGCTGTTGATATTCTCTGTTTCATATCAAAGTTTTGCAGCGATGAATTTAAGTTTAATATGGGTTGCTATTACGTTTTTTATAATTATGATAGAATTGTACAGAGATAATTTTTATTATCCTTGGAGCGCATCATTGTTACAAGCTGTGATATTTTTGCTACCTTACTATTATCTCTATCCGTTTTCATATGTTTATGGTTATATTGTTAATGTAATTTTATTCGTTTATGCATATAGAAAATTAGAGCTCGGAGGTGCAAGATAATGGAAATAAAGTTACCGGATGGAAGTGTAAGAAGATACGAAGGAAGTGTGACGCCAGGACAAATTGCTAAGGACATTTCAGAAGGTCTGTGGAGAAATTCTGCCGGTGCGTTGGTAAATGGACAACTTTGGGACTTAGAAAGACCTATTGATTACGACTGTGAATTAAAGATTGTTAAATTAGACGACCCAGAAGCGGTAGAGATTTATAGACACACGATGTCTCACATTATGGCTCAGGCAGTAATGCGCATCTATGGCGAAGAGAATGTCAAGCTTGGCATCGGTCCAACAATCGAAAATGGTTTTTACTACGATTTCGATATTGCTAATGCAAAGATCGCTGAAGAAGACTTGGAAAAAATCGAAGAAGAAATGAAGAAGATAATAAAAGAGGACTTAAAAATTGAGCGTTTTGAGTTGCCAAAGGACGAAGCGATAGAGCTGATGAAGAAAAAGAACCAACCATACAAAGTAGAGCTTATAGAGGAGATACCGGATGAGAAGGTAAGTTTTTACAGACAAGGAGAATTCGTTGATTTGTGTCGTGGTCCTCATCTACCGAGCACAGGTAAGGTTAAGCATTTCAAATTATTATCTGTTTCTGGTGCTTACTGGAGAGGCAACGAAAAGAATCCAATGCTTCAAAGAATATACGGAACAGCATTTTCAAAGAAAGATGAACTCGAAAGTTATTTAAAAATGCTTGAAGAGGCTAAGAAAAGGGACCACAGGAAACTCGGCCCTCAACTAGAACTTTTCTTCATAAATACAGATGTTGCAGCCGGAATGCCGATATTCCTTCCATATGGAATGACAATTCTGAAAGAGTTGATGGAGTTATCGAGAAAGCTCCATAAAAAGTACGGTTACAAAGAAGTTGGCACACCACTTATAATGCACGAGAAACTGTGGAGGCAGAGCGGACACTGGGATCACTATAAAAACAACATGTATTTCACCGAAAAAGAGGAAGTAACTTACGCTGTAAAGCCTATGAACTGTCCGGGGCACATTCTTATCTATAAGAATAGACCAATCTCTTACAAAGATCTTCCGATCAGATTGTTTGAATTCGGTAGAGTCCACAGATACGAACGCGGTGGCGTTTTGCATGGTTTACTGAGAGTCAGAACGTTTACGCAAGATGACGCTCACATATTCTGTCGTGAAGATCAAATTGTCGAAGAAGTAACGAATGTTGTGAGATTCATAAACGAATTATACAGCGTGTTCGGCTTCACATACAGGGCAACACTCAGCACTATGCCTGAAGATCATATGGGCGACGAAGCAACTTGGGAAAAAGCAACCGTAGCTCTAAGAAATGCCCTTGAAGAAACGGGTGTACCATTTGTGGTTGCTGAAGGTGAAGGAGCATTCTACGGACCGAAGATCGATTTTCACGTACGCGATGTCATCGGAAGGGAATGGCAGTGTGCAACGATACAGCTCGACTTCCAAATGCCAGAAAGATTCAATATCACGTATAAAGACGCTGACGGTATGGAAAAAAGACCTGTCATGATCCACAGAGCGCTGTATGGTTCAATCGAAAGATTTTTCGGTATACTCATAGAACACTTCGCGGGCGCGTTCCCAACGTGGCTTGCTCCGGTTCAAGTAGTTGTATTACCTGTTTCCGAAAAGTACGTGGAGTATGCACGTAATTTATATCAAGAATTAGATAAAAACGGTATCAGAGTTGAATTGGATGATAGAAACGAAACACTTGGTTACAGGATACGTGAAAATCAGTTGAAGAAAGTACCATACATGATAATAGTTGGTGAGAAAGAAAAGGAGACGGGGAAAATATCGCTCAGAACAAGGGAAGGAAAAGATCTCCACGACATAGAGTTGAAAGATTTTGTTGAAAGAGTGAAGCATGAGATATTTGTGAAAAGCTCAACACTGAGTTTTTAACCCTTAATGTTCAACAATCCGAACGCAAAAAGTGAGGTGGTAATTTGTTACCAGAGAAGCTTTTGAAAGAGTTCAGATCTGCATTTGGAATGGATCCAATCTGTCATGACACAGAAAAAGGTACGTGCATATTCGAACAGAATGGATATATAGTCATCAAGACAAATGGTGTACTAATCGCGCAGTTTAAGGATGATGAATCAAGTTACGGAGACATATTGTCATTCTATGCAAAAAAGGCAGGGTTGCTGTCCCCTGCAGAACGTGATATAGAGAAGATATTACGCTCAATGTTTGTCAACCTTATAGTTTTAACAGAAGTTGAAGACAGATATGGTTTTTCACATTCCCAAAGGGTTGCAAAGATAGCGGAAGGCTTTGCAATGTACCTTAACATGAAACCGGAAGAAGTAGAGGATTTAAAAAACCACGCCTTGCTCCATGATGTTGGAAAGATAGCAATTGAACAGCTGATGCTTTACTCTCCAACAAGGTTAAGAACGTTCGAAACGCACTACGAAGACCATCCAACAATGGGAACTATATACCTATCAATACATGAAAGCCTCTGGAGATACATACCAACAGTTAGGAACCATCATGAAAAATGGGACGGTACAGGTTTTCCGGACAAACTGAAAGGAACAGACATACCGTACTTTGCGAGAATCATAGCTATTCTCGACTACTATGATGAAGTGACAAATTTCGTCTCTGCAGACTGGGACAGTGAGATAAAGACACCGAAACAGGCGATAAACGAAATTAAGAGAATGGCTGGAACATTCTTTGATCCGGATTTGGTTAACAAATTTGTAGAATTCATGCAGACGGTGCACAAAATCGAAGTATGAATCAACGTTTCTTAGCACTGGCAACATTCAAGTAGAGGGGGGATTGAAATGTTATCACCTGTTGCTTTTTGGATCGTATTTGGGGTCGTGCTAATGGTAATAGAGATATTCACACCCACATTTTTCATCTTTTGGTTTGGAATCGGTAGTCTTGCTGCTGCTGTTGTTGCGTATTTTTACGAAAACACACTTATCGAACTTCTCACTTTCATAGTGGTGTCTGGAGTATTGGTTTTGTTGACAAGAAAATTGGCAAAGAAATTAACAGGTGAAGAAGTTAGAAGCATTAATGTAGATGAAATAATTGGTAAAGAGGCAATAGTAATTGAGCGTATCGATAACATCAAAGGAAAAGGCGTTGTAAAGGTCAACGGCGATATGTGGAGAGCTGTTTCGATTGAGGATCATATAATAATCAACGAAGGTGCAAAGGTAATTATAGAAAAAGTGGAAGGAGCACATGTAGTTGTGCGACCATCAAGTTCGGCGGAATCTAAGGAATCTGATTAATGGCACTGAAATTATTTGAAAAGGAGGGGTCGTGATGTACATAGTTCTTCTTGCTATAGCGTTTTTGTTGTTAATAATTGCTGCTACTGGTATCAGAATTGTAAGACCGTACGAACGCGGATTGATAGAAAGGCTTGGAAAGTTTAAAAAAGAAGTGCGTTCAGGTTTACACTTCATAATCCCATTCTTTGATCGCATGATAAAGGTTGATATGCGCGAACATGTTATCGATGTACCACCTCAAGAGGTCATTACAAAAGATAACGTGGTTGTAGTGGTCGATGCTGTTATCTATTACGAAGTAACAGATGCATTCAAATCAGTGTACAATGTCAACAACTTTGAATTTGCAACTATAAAACTTGCGCAAACAAACTTGAGAAATGTCATAGGTGAACTGGAGCTTGACCAGACCCTTACGTCGAGAGAGAGTATTAATGCAAAGTTAAGAACAGTATTAGACGAAGCGACTGATAAATGGGGAATTAGGATTACGAGAGTCGAGATCAAGAAGATAGATCCACCAAAAGATATAATGGAAGCAATGAGTAAACAGATGAAGGCTGAAAGAACAAAAAGGGCAGCAATCCTTGAGGCAGAAGGTATTCGACAGTCTGAAATATTGAAAGCTGAAGGTGAAAAGCAGGCTGCGATATTAAAGGCTGAAGGTGAAGCGGAAGCAATAAAGAGAGTCGCAGAGGCTAATAAATACAAGCTGATAGCAGAGGCAGAAGGTCAAGCATTAGCTATTGTGAACGTTTTCAAAGCGATCCACGACGGTAATCCAACAAACGACCTAATAGCTATAAAGTACCTTGAAACTCTTAAAGAAGTTGCTAATGGACAAGCAACGAAGATATTCTTACCTCTTGAAGCCTCATCCGTTTTATCATCTGTGGGTGCTATGGCAGAATTGTTTAAAGATAGAAAAGTGGAGGACAAAAAGCAACAATGATAACGCCTTTTCTAAACATATTGTTCGGTAGTGGCATCAGTACACTTGTTGGAAGTATAGTTGGGCTCTTAGTTTCTTACAATATAATATCTAAAAGAGCTCGTGTTAGATACCAGCCGCTGTTTCTTTTTAACGACGTGATGATGCTAAGCATCATGACGCTTGTTTGGTATTACGTCGATAATCTATATCTTGCTTATCTATTCTTTATTATTATGTCTTCCGTCTTCCTGGTCTATAAATTGCTTGTTGCTGTGTACTCAATGGACAAGAGATTCAGATTACTTGTACTCTCACTTGGCGCAGATCACTCAGAGTATTCAAGATTTATATTAGAAAAGAATCTGGGAAGATTTTTCGCTAATATTTTGAAATTCTACGTGCTTTGTATAATAAGTTTTTTAACTTCACTGACCATTTGCGCTTCTGACATAGGTTTTTTCGGACTCATAGTTGGACTGGTATTTTCACTCGTTCAGACTGATTGAGTTTAAACTAACGAAAGGAGTTTTAGTGATGAAAAAAAAGCTTTTTGTGAACTATTCTCAGGCTATACTTAAGATTGGGGTAAACTTGCAAAATCAACAAAAGTTAATCGTGAACGCTTCTGTGGATCACAAAGACTTCGTAAGGATTTTCGTCGAACAGGCTTACGATTTAGGTGCAAAAGAAGTACTTGTCGTATGGAACGATACTTACATCTCCAGGCAAAAATTACTAAAAGCACCCGAAGAGGTAATTACTAACATATACAACTGGGAGATAGAAATGGCAAAAAGCTTTCTCGAAGACGGTGCTGCTACCGTCTCATTGGTTGGTTCGTATGCGGATCTGCTTGCCGACGTACCAGCCCAGAGAATAGGTGCAGCCACGAAAGCAAGACAAATAGCTTTCAAAGAGATTATGGAACGAACGATGATGAATAAAAACAGGTGGTGCGTCGCTGGCGTACCAAATCCTGAATGGGCACGAAAAGTTTACGGCACAGAAGACATTACACAACTTTGGAACGATATCCTATATATGGCAAGAATAGATGAAAATGGATATGATGCGTTACTCAAGCATCTGGAAAATCTTAAAAATAGAAAGGACTACCTTAATGAGATGAAATTTGAGGCATTGAGATACGAAGGACCTGGTACAGAATTAGTTGTTGAATTGCCACGCGCTCATCTTTGGCTAAGCGGTGTAGAACACGATGTTAATGGTGTACCTTTCTTACCAAACATCCCAACTGAAGAAGTGTTTACAGCCCCGTATAAATATGGGGTTAATGGAAAAGTCTCAAGTAGCATGCCGTTGGTATACCAAGGAAATATTATAGATGAGTTCTGGCTCGAATTCAAAGATGGAAAGGTTATAAACTTTGATGCAAAGAAAGGAAAAGAGGTCTTACAGCAACTTATAGCTACTGATGAAGGAGCATCATATCTTGGTGAGGTTGCACTTGTCGATGTGACATCACCAATATATAAACTTGGAAAAGTTTTCTACAACACACTGTACGATGAAAATGCGGCTTCGCATTTTGCATTGGGACGAGCATACCCAACTTGTGTTGAGAGCTTTGGTGGAGATCCAGAGAACGCTGGTATAAACATGAGCATTACACATGTAGACTTCATGGTTGGCAATGACAAAATGAATGTCTACGGGATTAAAGGCGGTAAGGAATATCAATTAATGAAAAACGGCCTTTGGCAAATTTAAACTTCTCTACACGAATATCAAAAGCTGTGTTATAATATTTTGTGAATTAAATCACTTATAGTTTAATTTTTCTAAAAGGAGGTAAAAGTTATGAGCTTTGACAAACAACAGTTCGTTCATGAATTAATAACGCCAAACAGCAGCAAGATTGTTCTTTTGGTTATGGATGGTATCGGTGATCTTCCAAATGAAGAAGGCTTGACACCACTTATGAAAGCAAATACTCCAAACCTTGATAAAGTTGCACAGATGAGTGACCTTGGTCAGACAATCCCAGTTCTTCAAGGAATAACACCAGGTAGTGGACCAGGGCATCTTAGCCTTTTTGGATACGACCCAATTAGATACCAGATAGGCCGTGGAATTCTCGAAGCTCTTGGCGAAGATATCGATGTTGGAGAACTCGATGTTGTTGCAAGAGGAAATTTTGCAACAATACAAGGTGACATCGTAGTTGACAGAAGAGCTGGAAGGCCAGCAACTGAAGAAAGCGCTAAGGTAGTGGAAATTCTTAACGCAAACATCAAGGAAATAGAAGACGTAAAAGTTCAGTTCTACCCTGGCAAAGAACACAGATTTGTCCTCAAACTAACAGGGGAAGGCCTTTCAGACAAAATTGAAGACGCCGATCCACAAAAAGAGGGGAAGCCGATAAAATTCACCTCTGCGCTTTCACCAGAAGCAGAAAAGACAGCAAGGATAGTTAACAAACTTTTGGAGAGAATCAAAGAAGTTCTAAAAGACCAACCAAAGCTGAACTTCGCACTTGTAAGGGGATTTTCAAAATACCCACAACTTCCACAATTCCCGGAAGTTTACAAATTGAAAGCGGGAGCTATCGCAGTCTACCCAATGTACAAAGGGTTAGCAAAATTAGTCGGAATGACGATTATTCCAACCGGACAGACAATAGAAGATGAAATCGAGACTTTGAAAACAGAATGGAATGACTACGACTTCTTCTTCGTACATATTAAAAAGACGGATTCATACGGCGAGGATGGAAAATTTGACGACAAGGTGCATGTTATAGAAAACGTTGATAAAATAATCCCAGAAATACTTGCACTTAATCCCGATGTGTTAGTTGTAACAGGCGACCATTCAACACCATGTGCCATGAAAGGACATTCATTCCATCCAGTACCAATTATGTTCTGCGCAAAATACACAAGAAAAGGCCTTTCCAAAGCATTCAACGAATTTGAATGTGCAAGGGGGACAATTGGTACAATTCATGCAACAGACGTTATGAACTTAATAATGGCATATTCAGGAAAATTTGAGAAATTCGGTGCGTAATAAGAAATCCTAAATAATTTAGAGTGAAATGTGGGGGAGTATCTTGGGGGGATACAAATTTACACATCATTTTACTACTTCGGGTGTGCAATTTTAGGTGCGTTAGTGGGAGCTTATTATAAGTTCCCACTTTTCTTTTTGGCAATTCCACTCTTGTTTTTCAAAAAGCCAAGAATTGGCTTGGCGTTTCTTATATTCTTCATTGTAAATCTCGGATTCGTCGGAAATGTGACTGTTAAAACGGAATTCGTTGGTGTAGTTAAGAGCGTTCAAAACAATTCTTCAATTCTGAAACTATCATACTTTGATGGAGTGAACTGGAAAAAGTTAGGCTTTGATGTTTTATTGTACAACGAGGAAAAGTTAGATACCATAGTCTATTTCAAAGGCGAGTTGCGACGCAGAAACAGTTATCCTTTCTATTATGCCAAGCCAACTTACTTAGCAACAGCAACGAACTACAATTCCTTCAAACACAGAATTTACAATCACTTCGAAGCCTTTCGAAGGTATGTAAGTAAGATCAATCCATTTTACGAAAGCCTCTTCGGTTCAGCGGCGAGAGACGAAGATTTTATACAAAGCGGTTTGTATCATATATTTTGTGTTTCTGGCATGCATGTATCTTTGCTATATCTATTCGCTCTTTCAATAGTGAAACTTGTAACACACAGGAAATTTCTCAGAATAATTTTATCACTGCTATTTCCAACAATTTTTGTCATCGGTTCTGGTATGAACCTTCCTGCCTTTAGAGCACTTCTTATGTTAGTGCTATCTTCAATCTTTCAATTAGCTGACTATAAGATAAATCCGATAAATACTGTATCTATTATTGGAACAGCGATGATCATTGCAAATCCGGAAATCGTTTACTCACTGTCCTTTTACATGACGTTTTTTGCCACAATTGGTGTGCTGGTATGCGACAATAAAATTTTGACAAATGTCGGAGGTTTTCTTGGTAGTGCTCCTTACGTTTCGCTAATTAATCCAGTTAATCCATTTTCGATAGTAGGCACTATAATTGTCTCCATTCCAGTGCAGATAATAATGTTTGGATTAACAATTAGCTATTTACTTTTCTCCAGTAAAATGTACTACCTCTCGTCATTTGTGCTGTATGCACTCTCACCATTTGCTTGGTTTGTGAAACTCGTTGCTCAAACGCTATCAAAATTCCCTACTATACCGCGACACCCTTCAATAACAATAGCATTTGCATTGACATACGTAATATTCATAGCGATAGTTATAGAAAATAAACGCGGTACCAACCTAAATATGGTACCGCGTAATATATAAAGAAAAAATTCTTTTATTTTTTCTTCTTCTTTGTACATTTCGGACAAAGACCTCTGAACTTTAAATCGACCTCTTCGATAATGTACCCTTTACTACTCATTAGTTGCAAATATTCTCTCATAACATTTTCAGGAGAAAGCTCACCCTTCAACTCGTAGATCTTTCCGCATGAAGTACAGATAAAATGTGAATGTTTCTCTTCCTTATCAACCAATTCATATCTGAAAACGCCTTCATCAAATTGAAGTCTTCTCAAAAAGCCGAGTTCGACGAGTAAATCTATAGTTCTATATACCGTTGCCTTACTGACATTCAATTTTCTGCTTATAAGGTATCTGTAAACCTCTTCAGCTCCAAGATGCTCACTATTTGTTTCGATAAAGACTTTCAACACTTGTTCACGTTGAGGAGTCATTCGGCATTTCCGATCTTTAAGCTCTTTTTTTAAGCTATCTACGTGCATATTCTCGCCCCTTCGTTATGCGTTCATAACAGGCTTAATATCTATTTTCCAGCCTGTAAGTTTTGCTGCAAGTCTTGCATTCTGTCCTGCTTTGCCAATAGCCAGAGACAACTGATTTGGCGAGACAAGCACTCGCGAAGCCTTTGCCTCGTAGTCGAGAATTTCAACTTCAATGACGGAAGCAGGCAGCAAAGCGTTTGCAATTAATTCTTTTGGATCTTCCGACCATTTGATTATATCTATCTTTTCTATCTTGAGTTCTTTTAAGACGGATGCAATTCGAGAACCTTCGTTACCAATACAAGCACCAACTGGGTCTATCTTTGGATCCTTCGAAATGACAGCGATTTTCGTTCTCACTCCTGGTTCTCTCACAACTTTTACTATTTCGACCGTGCCATTCTCCAGTTCAGGCACTTCAAGTTTAAGTAATCCAGTCACAAACTCTGGATCCGTTCGTGAAACTATTATCTTTGGTCCTTTTTTATCTTTCTTTACTTCTCTTACATACACCTTTATGAAATCCGATTGCTCAAAGACTTCGCCGGGTATCCATTCCTTTTTCGGTAAGTGCGTCTCGAGTTTACCTATACGAATATCGAGCCATTCGGGTGTAACTTTCAACACTTCAGCAACAACAACTCGTCCAACAAGCTCTGAATACCGTTCGTACTGCTTTTCTTTTTCAATCTCTCTAATTTTCTGAACAAGGACCTGTTTTGCAACTTGTATCGCAAACCTGCCGAGTTTTTTAACGTTCATTTTCTTCTTCACAATGTCTCCGATCACTGCGTCCGGTTTGATTTTCAGTGCCTCATCCAAGGAGATCTGGAGCGTGTCGTTCTCAACCTTGTCGACAACTTCAAGGAGCTGATAAGCTTCTATCTCTCCTGAAAGTCTGTTAATAACTATTTCGACGTTTCTTTCTCCTGTCTTGTTCTTGTAAGCGCTCATGATAGCTTTCTCGAGTATGCTAATCGATTCTTCTACAGAAATTCCTTTTTCTCTTTCAAGTTCTCTCAATGCCTCTAACAACATCGGGCTGTTCATCGCTCAATCTACCTCCTATCAATCCATTGTTATTCTTCTATCTCTAAATTAGCAGATTTGATATCTTTGTAATCAAACGTAATTTCTTTTCCATCAACTTCGATTACAATCTTTTCATTTTCGGTATCAACGTTTCTAATGTAACCTCTAACCGTTTTTGTGGTCTTAACTTTTGCATAACTTCCAACAAATCTCTTAAAGTCGTCTATGCTTCGTAGAGGTCTATCGAGTCCTGGTGAAGAAACTTCGAGATAATATCTTCCTGGGATCAAGTCTTCTGAATCTAAGATTCTTTCAACTTCGTACGATACATTTTCACAGTCCTTAGTGCTAACGTAATCTTCGAGTTTGTCAATCACAATAGTCAGTATCCATCTTCCAGACTGCAATTTGTACTTCACATCAAAGAGTACAAGGCCATGTTTTTCAACAACTGGCTTAACCAACTCCGCAACTCTCTTTTCTATTTCCTTCGCACTTAGCATTGCAACCGCCTCCACCTCATAATTTTTTTTCGAAAAGGATAATCGAAAAACCGGGACAGTTGTCCCGGTTTTACAAATACACTTTCTCGGCTTCGAAAATCTGGCGGAGAGGGTGGGATTTGAACCCACGGGTGGTTTGTGGCCACCGCACGCTCTCCAGGCGTGTGCCTTAGACCCCTCGGCCACCTCTCCTTTGTCAGTTCGTGAAATGAGCATTATTATTATACCACATAGTTTCAAAAATTCAAGATTCAGCGTTACAAAAAACAGATTCTGACAATTTTAGAAAAAAGGTATGTCCCATGAGGGACATACCTTTGTCATTCTTCAGGTCTTCGCTCTTAGCAGATTACTTTTGACATAATCTTAGCTAATTCAACAAAGCTTTCTTTTAGGCTTGCTCCTCCAACAAGAGCACCATCGATGTCCTTCTTTACAAACAATCCGAAGAAATTTTCAGGCGTAACACTACCGCCGTAGAGTATTGTAACTGACTGAGCAACTTCTTCGCCATATATTTGACCGAGCAATTTTCTCACAAATTCATGAGCTTCTTGTGCTTGTTGAGGTGTCGCAACAACTCCTGTTCCAATTGCCCATACTGGTTCGTACGCTATTACAACTCTTGTAACCTCATCTGCTGAAATTCCGTAAAGACCTTCACGAACTTGCTTTTCCAAGACGCAGAACGTCAATCCTTTTTCCCTTTCTTCCAATGTTTCACCTATACAGAAAATTGGAGTTAGTCCCTCTTTCAACGCTTTCTTAACCTTCTTGTTGATAAGCTCATCGGTTTCTCCGAATATCTTTCTTCTCTCGCTGTGTCCAATTATAACTGCCTCTACGCCGAGTTCTTTAAGCATTTTTGGTGATACTTCACCGGTGAAAGCTCCAATATCTTCAAAATACATGTTTTGAGCAGCAAGTTTTATATTGCTTGAACTTACTACTTCCCGAACCCTATCAAGTGCAACAAATACAGGGGCTACGTATATGTCAAAAGAATTAAACCCAGCAAGCGCATTCATTAGCGTATTTGCAAAGAATTGCGCCTCACTGGGTGTTTTATTCATTTTCCAATTTCCAGCAAGAATAAATCTCCTGTTAATTATTTTTTTTTATCTGCGATTGATGTGATACCAGGCAGTTCTTTACCTTCTAAGAATTCAAGAGAAGCACCGCCACCTGTTGATACATGACTGAACTTCTTCTCAAGACCAAATTGAGAGACTGCTGCTGCGCTGTCTCCACCGCCAACAACTGTTGTTACACCTTTTTCAGTCAATGAAGCAATGAATTCGGCAACAGCCTTCGTTCCAGCTGCAAAATCTTCGATTTCAAACACACCAAGTGGTCCATTCCACACAACAGTCTTTGCATCGGCAAGTTTTGATTTTATAAGCTCAATGCTCGCTGGTCCTACATCAAAACCGCTCCAACCTTCTGGAATGCCTTCTTCGCATGTGAAGACTTTCTTCTCAACCCCAGCCTCCATCTTCTGTGCACATACAGCATCGGTTGGTATAACAAGCTCAACACCTTTCTCTTTTGCCTGCTCAAGCATCTGTTTTGCAAGTTCAATTTTATCCTCTTCAACGAGAGAATTTCCTGTCTGTTTGCCGAGTGCTCTCCAGAATGTGAACATCATAGCGCCACCGATGATTATTCTATCTGCCTTGCTGAGAAGGTTTGTGATAACCCCTATCTTGTCGGAAACCTTCGCACCGCCAAGAACGACTACATAAGGTTTATCTGGGTTGAGTGTTGCTTTGGCAAGGAATTTAATTTCCTTTTCCATCAAGAAACCAGCAACTGATGGAATGTACTGCGCAATACCGACGTTACTTGAATGGGCTCTGTGAGCTGTACCGAATGCATCGTTAACGTGGAGATCCGCTAAACTTGCCCATTTTTTTGCAAGTTCAAGATCGTTCTTTTCCTCGCCTGCATCGAACCTTGTGTTTTCAAGCATCAAGACTTCGCCTTCTTTTAGCTCGGCGACAGCTTTCTCGACCTCTTCTCCGTAAAGTGCAGGTACGAATTTTACCTCCTTGCCAAAAAGCTCTGCAAGTCTATCTGCAACTGGTTTCAGCGTATATTTAGGATCTGGACCCCCCTTTGGCCTGCCGAGGTGTGAGAGAAGAATTACCTTTGCACCGTTATCGAGAGCGTATTTTATTGTTGGAAGAGCCTCGACTATCCTTGTATCGTCCGTAACTTTACCTTCTTTTGTCGGAACATTAAAGTCGACCCTCATTATTACCCTTTTACCCTTGAGCTCAACATCTCTTATCGTTAACTTTTCCATCTTATTCACCTCCATAAATTTCTTATCAAACATGAAGAATTATAGAAACAGTAGAAAAAAGGGGGACAAGTCCCCCCCTTATTTGGTTTCAAAATTAAAGCATCGTTGCAACTTTCTCGATTGTATCAACAACTCTGCAGGTGTAACCGTATTCGTTATCGTACCAGCTGTAGACTGTTACGAATGTTCCATTCATAACTTTTGTGAGTGTTGCATCGTAGATACCTGCGTATGTTGTTCCAATTATGTCAGAGCTGACGATCTCTTCGTCGTTGTACTTAATGATGCCTTTGAGTTTGCCCTCTGTAGCAGCTTTAACTTTTGCGTTTACTTCTTCCGCTGTTGTTGCTTTTTCCACCTGTACGCTCAAAACTGACATAGAACCATCTGGAGTTGGAACTCTAAGAGCCATTCCGTCGAGTTTACCCTTTACTTCTGGAACGACGAGAGCAACTGCCTTAGCTGCGCCTGTTGTTGTTGGAATAATATTCATCGCTGCAGCTCTTGCTCTTCTCAAATCCTTGTGTGGTAAGTCAAGAACTCTCTGGTCATTTGTGTAGCTGTGGACTGTTACGAGGTATCCTGTGACTATTCCGAACTCATCGTTGAGTACTTTAACAATTGATGCTATTGAATTTGTTGTACAAGATGCACATGAAATAATCTGGTGCTCTGGTGCGAGTTTATCTTCGTTACAACCGAATACTACTGTTATGTCCTCACCTTTTGCTGGAGCTGTGATTATAACTTTCTTCGCTCCTGCTTGAATGTGCTTCATCGCTCCATCTCTTTCTGTGAACTTACCTGTTGATTCAATAACAACATCGACACCAAGGTCTTTCCATGGAAGGTTCGCTGGGTCCTTTTCTGCGAAAACCTTTATCGTTTTGCCGTTTACTACGATGTTTCCATCAACAACTTTAACTTCTCCATCGAATGTTCTGTGTACAGAGTCGTACTTGAAAAGATGCGCTAAAGTTTCTGGTTTATCCAAATCGTTAATGGCAACTACCTCTACTGAACTGTTGCGGCGAATGAGCTCTCTAAGGACAAGTCTTCCAATCCTTCCAAAACCGTTGATAGCTATCTTCATCTTTCTCCCTCCTTCACAGTGTTGGTGTGAATTTCTCTTGCTCGTGAAAAATTGTACAATATAAATATTACATTTACAAGCTTGCGGAAGTTAAATTTTTTGAATATTTTTGAAAATTCAGATAATCATTCAAAAAGTCAACGTGAAATATCGATGGTTATAACCAAAAATGGGCGTTTTCAAAATTATTATACCATGAATGTTCGTTTTAAGCAACTAAGCTAAAATTTGAAAGAGATTAGTTACTTTTTAGCTTTATCTAGGAATTTACCCATATCGTTTCTGGTAGTTTTAAAAAATTGCTGTAAACTTTCATAAAGCTTATGGTATAATACATTTGCAAAGATGTGAACAGACATGATTTTCTTAAGAGTGTGTATCTCAAGGGGGATTTTAAAACTATATGATAGCACAAAAACTTAGGAAACTCGTCATTCAATCATCTATCATATTCGTCATCTTCACATTTGTCCTAGGTATTCTGCTATTAAAAAACCTAAAAAGCGCCTTTGATGTTCAGTTCAAAGAGTTCTCTCTAAACGTTTCGAAAGCTTTAGAATTCCAGTTTTCTCAAAAAACAAAAGAGCTCCAACGGACATTTGATAATTTGAAAAGTCTATTTGATAGACTTCCATTATCTGAAGAGGAGTACGTTTTTTTCAAAGAAAGCCTGATATCAAACCTAAAGATGCTTAATATAGACTTTCTCGCAATTTATGAAACCAGTGGTCTTGTGCAAATTCACTACCTTGGTGAACAACATTCAACAAGAGCTGAGAATCTTTTAAATCGGCTCTCCCTTAAACAACTTACGGGAAAGTCTCATTTCTTCTTGGATATCCCGAATTTGTCCTTTCCGATAGAGCTTTTTGTTCTTTACCCATCTCCAAAAATCTTGAAGCTTTGGGAAGTTGAAACACCCAGTATCATCTTAGTAGGGAAATATTGGACAGTTACAGATTTCGTCAAATTAGAAGAATTAACCGGGGCATCAGTTTCTTATTCTACTAATCCTGGTAATTCCTCATTGACCAAGTTGGTCTACTCATACCCGCTTACGGACCAAAGTAATAAAAACTTTGGGTATTTGGTCTTTTCAAAAAATTTCACACTACTCACTAAGTACCTTGTCTATGTTGTAATTTTGGTAATTTTGTCTATTATCCTTCTTATCTCTATACTCTCCATATTCTACCTACAGCTCAAAAAGTTAGCGCTTGCACCTTTCAGCGACATAATCTACGCTATCGATAACCATACACCCGATACAGTTGAAAAGTACATATACCGAGACGATGAAATTGGTAGCCTTGCCAACGCAATTAAGAATTACTTGCACCAACGTGAGCAAATAAATCTTTACCTAAAGGAACTGGAGACGAAAAATCAGAGCCTAAGGTCATTAAATGAGCAGATTCGCCAACTGCTGGAAAAAGATGTTCTCACTGGACTGCTTACAAGATACGTTTTCAACAGTCAAATCGAACGCTTATATGTTTCGAGCAAAGCGGACAGAATACCATTATCTGCCATTTCTATTGATGCAGACAATTTCAAGAAAATTAACGATACGTTCGGGCATAATGTAGGGGACGAGGTTTTGAAAGGAATAGCTGAAGTAATATTGAAAAACGTTCGAGCAAGTGATTTCCCAATAAGGATGGGGGGCGAGGAGATTCTGATACTACTTCCTGAGGCAGATATTGATGCAGCACATTTAATAGCAGAAAGAATTCGTACAAAGGTTGAAGAAAAGTTTAAAGAAACCCCATACAAAGTTACGATAAGTCTGGGCGTTACTCAATTGAAAGGGAACGATACAATTGAAAGTTTTTTGAAAAGAGCAGATGAAGCACTCTATATCTCAAAATCCAATGGTAAAAACAGAACAACAGTACTCTTCTAAAGCACCCGAGAACTGGTATTGCCTAACGAAAAATAATTGGTATAATTTCTTAATGAACATCGAAAAACTATTGAACCGTCGCTGATGATATCCGCGATTTATTATTTGATATGATGGAGGTGGCATTTGTGTTTTTAAACTTTTCGTTGCTTATCTTAGGACTTGTCTTTGTAAGCATAGGTGCTGATAAAGTTGTTGAGGGCGCTTCCGCTATTGCAAAAAAGCTTAGGGTTTCAGACCTTGTCATCGGTCTCACAATAGTGGCCTTTGGTACATCGGCTCCGGAATTAGTCGTAAACATCGTATCTTCAATCAAGAAAAATTCAGACATTGCTCTTGGTAATATAATCGGTAGCAACATATTCAATATACTCGTAGTTGCGGGACTCTCCGCTATGCTAAGACCAATAAGTGTTAAACACTCGACGCTCAAGAAAGAGATTCCGCTAAGTTTCTTAGCTGCCTTGTCGGTTCTTGCCCTTGGAAACAAGGGAAATAACCTTCCTTCGATAATAACGCGCGGTGATGGCATTGTGCTTTTATCTTTCTTTGCAATATTTGTGGCATACATATTCGAAATGGCGAAAAAAGATAGGGAAATGTTTGAAGAGATGGAAATGGAAAGACTAAAAAATATTAGCACTTGGCTTGCTGTAATTTACGTAATTGGTGGTTTAGTGGGACTTGTAATTGGTGGCCGTTGGATAGTGAACAGTGCATCTCAGATAGCAAGGGCACTTGGAGTTTCAGACAAAATGATAGGTTTAACAATCGTTGCTGCTGGGACATCAATACCCGAGCTTGCTACGTCTTTGGTTGCTGCCGCAAAGGGTAATAGCGAAATAGCACTGGGAAATGTTATTGGTTCGAATATATTCAACATCTTCTTCATACTGGGCATTTCTGCCGTTCTTAATCCTTTGTATTATCAAACGGCGTTGAACGTAGACATAGCATTACTTCTTATTATAACCGTTTTCTTAATACTCTTCTCAAGGGATTTGAAAATAAACAAAATCGAAGGAGCTCTCATGGTCGCAACATATGTAGGATACACCGCTTACTTGATAATCAGAGGATAAGATTTTCGATATATTCCCAAGAAGGTGGCGTACTTGTACGAGCATCTTGAGTATTACGGAGTATCAAAGAGAGTTATAGATGCTATGAATAAAGTAGACAGAAAACTCTTTGTTCCTGCAGAGTATCAAGATAGTGCATACATTGACACACCTCTTCCAATAGGTTACGGTCAAACGATATCAGCACCACATATGGTTGGATTAATGTGCGAATATTTGGATTTACAAGAAGGAGACAAAGTACTCGAAATTGGAACTGGAAGTGGTTATAGTGCTGCTGTAATGTCTATTATTGTTGGAAAGAGTGGAAATGTCTACACAGTCGAGATAGTTCCGGAATTATATAAATCAGCCTTAGAGCGACTTTCTCAGCTCGGTTTAAAGAATGTGCATGTAATTCTTGGTGATGGTAAAATTGGCCTTGAAGATTACGCGCCTTACGATAAGATTTCGGTCACATGTTACGCAAAAAAAATCCCTCCTGTTCTCTTACAGCAGCTGAGAGACGGCGGGATTTTAGTCATACCTGTCGGTAATGAATTTGTACAGACGTTAAAACGTGTTAAGAAAGATGGTAAGCACTTAGTAGAAGAAGATTTACTAAACGTCAGGTTCGTTCCAATGGTTTAGATCTTTCATTTTGTTATTCTTGTTGAAGCAAAGCACTTTCTTCTTTTAACTTCCTTATCGTCCATTGTCCCCAGGTATATGTCACAAGCGAAGCTGATGCATTACCTACTACAATTCCCCACCACACACCAGAAAGTCCTATCTTTATTATATCCACAAATAGCCACGTCCAAAAGAGTTGAAATATAATCGTTCGGATAATCGTTGCAAATAAACTCTTGAAACCGTGCCCTATACCTTGGAACATACCAGATGTCAGCATTCCCAACGGCGTTCCGGGAAGGAATAGACACAAGATTTTCAAAGCAGAAGAGATGTTATCAAGCAATTCGCCGGATGCTTTGGCATATGCAAATAGGAAAGCAAGCTGCTTCGAAAAAATAAATATTCCTAACATGATTGGAATGCTGAACAACTCGGCGAATTTTATCGCATACTTCAGTGAATTTTCAAGTTTGTTAAAGTCTCTTGCACCGTATGCAGCTCCTGTCACTGGCGTTACCGCTGAAGAAATGCCTATAATTGTCAGAGTACCTAAGTTTATAATTCTCCAAGCACCGGTAAATGTAGCAACTCCAGTATCGCCCGCACTTTTTAGTGCGAACATGTTCAAAAAGTAGATAGCTATCGACATCGTTACTTGTGCGAGTGCGGTTGGAAATCCGACTATCAATATATCTTTCAAATAACTGACTTTTAGGTTTGAAGCACTCATATCTACTTTCAAGAATGTCTTTTTCACAAAGATCTGGATAAAAATCATTAAGCTTGCTATTATTATCGATATTCCAGTAGCCCAGGCAGCACCTGCAATTCCAAGTCTTAACACATAAATGAATATTGGATCAAGAATCATGTTCAAAACTGAGCTCAATGTGACTATATACATGGGAGTTTTTGAATTGCCTTCCCCACGCAGAATTCCAGTTCCGGCGTTGTTGAACATTAGAGGGATACTGAAAAGATAAATTATGAGTCCATAGGTATAGGCGTAATTAAGCGTTTGTCCTTCAGCACCAGCTAATTTGAGAATAGGTCTTAGCGTTGCTATTCCAATCAGAGTTGTGAGAGTGCCAATTGCAACCGCCAACCACAGTGAATTACTTGCAACATTTCCCGCTTTTTCGTATTCCTTTGCGCCGATTTTTCTTGATATAGCTGAACTTGTACCAACGGTAATACCAGTCGCTATTGAGATGATTACCATATAAATTGGAAAGAATACCCCCATGCCCGCAAGGGCAGATGCCCCGAGACCTGCAACCCATATCGCATCAACGAGGTTATACAACGTCTGAACAAGCATGGCAATCATGTTGGGAATAGAAAGCCTTACAATTGCCTTTTTGTAATCACCGAGCAATAATTCCAAGTTTTTGTTTCCAACAGCTCCGCTTCTATTATCCATATTTTCACTCCTCGGAAAATTCTTGGTGGTTCATATTGAGATACGGAATTTCTTCATAGTCTCAATCGCTTCGAGTGCAACTTTTTCTCTGTTCTTTCCTGCATGTAAGAGCCCGAAATTTGCATACATTGGTTTAAGTTCACTCGCCGTTGTTATGTAATTTATCAGAGCTCCGCACATTGTATTCGATGGTAATTCTACTAGCTCTTTTCCGTCCAGCAATCGTGCAACGTTTAATCCCACGTACAACCCAGTCATAGCAGATTCTACATACCCTTCAACCCCAGTAATCTGTCCCGCAAAGAAAACGTTCGGCATCGATTTTAACCTAAGAAATCTATCAAGCACCTTAGGTGAATCTATATAGCTGTTTCTGTGCATTACTCCGTATCTTAGGACTTCGGCATTTTGCAGTCCAGGAATCATCTGAATAATCCTTTTCTGTTCGCCCCATTTCAGCCTGGTCTGAAAGCCAACGATATTGTACATCGTGCCTTCCAGATTCTCTTTTCTCAACTGAACAACAGCATAAGGTTCCTTACCTGTTCTTGGATCATTCAATCCAACAGGTCTCAATGGTCCATACCTCATAGCGTCCTTACCGCTCCGCGCAATTTCTTCTATTGGTTGGCATCTTTCAAATAACAATTTTCTATCAAAATCTTCCATCTCTATAACCTCGGCGTTGACCAGCGCGTTCCAAAATGCCTCGTATTCTTCCTTATCCATCGGGCAGTTTATGTAATCACCAGTTCCGACTCCGTACCTATCTCCAACGTAGCAAATACTCATATCGATACTATCAGCGCTAAGTATAGGTGCGACAGCATCGAAGAAATTGAACATACCACCTGTCATTTTTGAAATCCATTCAGCTAAAGGACCATCCGTAGTTGGTCCGGTTGCAATGACCCATATTCCTTGTTCCGAAGGCCAGTATACCTCTTCCTCCGCAACACTAACATTTTCATTTTGAATAAGCTTTTCGGTTATACAATCGGAAAACCTTTCTCTATCAACCGCCAAAGCCTTTCCAGCCGGCACTCTTGTTTTCTCAGCACAACTCAAAATAAGGCTTCCCAAGATATTCATCTCAGCCTTGAGTAAGCCCTCTGCATTTTTCAATTCGAAAGACTTAAGTGAGTTACTACAAACCAACTCTGCGAATTTGTCGCTCTTATGCACTGGTGATTTCTTAATCTTTTTCATCTCATGTATTATAACCTGATGACCTCGACTTGCAATCTGCCAAGCCACTTCACTACCAGCAAGACCAGCACCTACTACATGAACCAGCAAACAAATCACTCCCTGTCTTATCCAATTCTATCACACTACGATAAATAAACAAAAAACCGCCGATTCGGATAAGAATCGGCGGTGAGGGTATATAGGAAGCCTGGGCACTACCTACTCTCGCAAGGGGTCGCCCCCTTACTACCATCGGCCCGCGGTGGCTTAACGGCCAGGTT